>Ga0206865_1018_pt1 | contig 54918 bp, 37 predicted proteins | sample Alteio_BWOrgCont_39_FD_152628 | JGI IMG/M metagenome (GOLD analysis project Ga0206865, IMG submission 152628) | Enriched cells from forest soil in Barre Woods Harvard Forest LTER site, Petersham, Massachusetts, United States -... | ecosystem: Environmental > Terrestrial > Soil > Temperate forest >...
TGGGCAATGCTGAGCTGGTCCGGGAAATGGGATTGCCACCTGGTTATTTGCGGGACGCCCAGGGCAACGTCGTAAAATCACATTTGAACGAACCGCTCCTGCAACAGATCGCGGCGGCCACAGGCGGATTTTACCTGCCGCTCCACGCCGATACCATGGATTTGCTTTATGACCGGGGACTGGCTCCATTGCCGAAAACGGAAGGGCAGGGGAAACTCATCCGTCAATACCATGAGCAATTTTACTGGCCATTGGCAGTGGCCATCGTGTTGTTATTGGCCGAAATGTTTTTGCCGGAACGGAAAAACCAATCGCGCGTCCAAAGTCCGCGGTCCAAAGCAGCCGCGCCAGTGGTGGCAGCACTGATGGGAATTTTAATGTTGCCGATGGTGTCCAAAGCGTCGCCAACTTCGGCGATGCACGACTATCAATCGGGCGATTTCACGAACGCGCTTGCGGAATATTCGCAGTTGGCGGAAACGCGCACGAACGATTTTCGGCTGGTCTTCAATGCCGGCGATGCGGCATATCGGGCGACGAATTTTGACCTGGCGCAGGACCTGTTCACGCAGGCGGCGCTCTCGCCGGATTGGAAACTGCAACAGCAGGCGTATTACAACCTGGGCAACACCCAGTTCCAATCGGCGAAGGACGCAAAGGATTTGGACGGCCTCCAGGCAGGATTGGAGACGGCGGAGAAGAGCTATGCGCGCGCCATGGACCTGAATACCAATGACGCTGATACGGTGTATAATTATGAATTCACGAAGAATGCGATCGAGCAGATCAAGGAATTCCGCGAAATGATGCTGCGCGCCAAGCGGGAAGCGGACGCAGCGGTGCGACAGGCGGATTTTCATCGTGCGCTGGACATCATGGCGCCATTGCAAAAAACGATCGCGGCGAAACAATTCCAGGATTTCACCAAACGATTGAAAGACGTCAATGACATTGCGACACCTCATCAGCCTTAATCTCCTGCTGTCCTCACTGGCTGCGGGCGCGCAGACCGCTGACGATTATTTCGACGGCGGCGCGCAGCTTTATATTTCGAACAATGTTCCCGCGGCGCTGGACGAGACGGAGAAGGGGCTGAAGCTGTACCCGGATGACGCGAAATTGAAAAAATTGGAGGAATTGCTCAAGCAACAACAGCAGTCCCAAAACCAACAGAATCAAAACCAGCAAAACAAATCGCAACAGAATCAGTCCCAACAAAACCAGTCACAGCAGCAACAATCGCAGAACCAGCAGAGCCAGTCGCAAAACAAACAGGACCAGCAGAAGCAACAGCAGCAATCACAAAATCAACAAAGCCACGCAAAGCAGAACCAGCAACAGAACAGCCAACAGGCGCAGCAGGCTGCCGCGCAAAATCAACAGCAGGCCAACATGATGAAGCCGGAAGACGCCAAACGATTATTGGATGCGCAAAAAGACAATGAGCAGTATCTGCAAATGGCGCCGAAGGGAAATCCGCAAACGCAAAACCAGGTAATCAAGGACTGGTGATCACGCTGTCTCGGCGGGCACGGGTTTGGGTTCGGGATGTTCATCCAGGACCAGGACACCGTGTGGAGGAAGATCGTAATTGCCCGAAAAAGTGGTGCCGGTGAGAAAATCATGCATCGGCTTGTAGAATTGGATGCGCACCGGCGAGTTCTGGTGGTTGAGCAGGAAATAGACGCGCGTGCCGGCCTTTTCCCTCATGCTGACTTCGACGTTCTCAGGCACTTTCAGGAGCGGATGCAGGCTGCAGACCTGCCGCAACCACGAGATAAGGTCGTGATAAAAGTGCTGATGGCTCAGAGTTCCGATATAGATGGCTTTGCCCAACCCGAACGTGTTCATCGTCATGGCGGGTTTGCCGGAATAAAAGTCCTTGGCATACACGGCAAGTACCTGGCAACCCTTCGGCTCAATGATGTCGCACCACAATTTGGCAGGGTGCAGATGGCTCGTCGGAAAAGCGCCCTTGAACGTGAGATGATTTTCTTCCCCGGGCGGGATCGGGTCAAATTCCAGGACTTCGAGGCCGAACAGGTCCATCAGATCGTTCGGCAAACCACTGTCGGGCACGATATGATGTTCGTTCACCAGGCCGGTGTTAAAGGTGCCGACCAGCACACCGCCGTTTTGGACGTAGAGCTTCAAGCGGTCGGCTTCGGCGGACGAGAGCACCTGGAGGGACGGCACGAAAACGATCTTGTATTTTGAGAGGTCTTCAACGGGCCGCGCAAACTCCACGGGAATATTGCGGTCATGCAGCGCGTTATAGATGAGCTGGATGTGCTCGCGCAGATTGTAAAATCTATTCGGCTGCATCGGCTGTTGCAGCGCCCATTCGTTTTCGTGCGTGTACAGGATGCACGCCTCGGAAACCACTTTGGTGCCTGCGAGCACGGGCGCGAGCATTTTCAATTCTTCGCCAATCTGCGTGACCTCTTGGTAAATGCGGTTGTTGCCTTCGACATGATGCGGCAGGACGGCACCGTAAAATTTTTCATTCCCGATGCGCGGTTGGCGCCATCGGAAAAACAAAACTCCCGTCGCCCCGCGGGAAACCAGTTGATACGTGAACAGGCGAATCAGATTGGGACGCATCACCGCGTTGACGTCCTGCGCCGTTCCCTGGCCGACTTTTTGTTCCAGCGCCCAAAATCCGGAATCCTCGCCCTCGGGCGTCCGGATATTCGATTTTTTCAGGGAACGCAGAAAATCCACGTCGCAGGCAAGCTCGGAAGTCTTTGCGCGGGTCACGGGATTGCTCTCGATGGAGACGAAGTCGACGGCGTCCGCCATGTCGAAATGATCGAATTTGCGGACAAAGGCCCGCATGGTGACGGTCACAGGATGTTGCGGGCAGACTTCATGCAAGAGGTCGGCCTGCATTTTCACGAACTGCACCATCGTATCGCTGCTGAACCGGCTCCAATCGAGCAACAGCGCGGAGTTGTGCGCGGCCGGCGCAGCCTTGGGCATGGGCATCTGCTCGAAAGAAGTCACGGTCTGTCCCCAAAAGCGGAGGCCCATGAGTTCATTGAGCCGCTCCACCGTGTCATATTTGGCCTTCAGCCACGAATGCCATTCGTTGCGGGTGGCGTCGTTGAACGAGAATTCGGTGTCATGCGCGCCGATGCCATTGTCGATCTGCCATGCAATCAATTGGGAATGGTCGCCCAGCGCGGCGGCCATCTGGGCCACGATGCGCTTGGCATAATCCCAGTACACGTCGCTGGTGAGGCATACCGCGCGGCGTGTGCCTTCGTTTTTAGGCAAGCCATGTTCATCCAAGGGCAGGATTTCCGGATGTTTTTGGGAAAGCCAAATGGGCGGCGCGGCGGTGGGTGTGCAGAGAACGACTTTGATATCGTGGGCGGCCATGATGTCCATGACGCGCCGCATCCAGAGGAAATCGTATTTGCCTTCTTCGGGTTCGCAGAGACCCCAGGTGAATTCACCGATGCGGATCACATTGACGCCGGCCTTGGCCATCAAAACCGCGTCCCGTTCCCATGCAGCCTCGGGATTGTCGGCGGTGCCGGCATAAGGATAGACCCAATGTTCGGGATAGTAATCAACGCCAAAATACATAGGGCAAAAGACAATTTACTGGCTCACCAACACTGTAAAGCAAATTGCCACACCTGCCAATATAATTCAACTGATGACAAATCGCGTTACTACGCGTCGCATCGCCAGGCGTAAAAATGGTTCAAAATGGTTCGGTTTGTGAGAAGCTTTAAATGCAACGTTAAACGCAACTTCGCGCAATATTGCGCAATATTTTGTTTCGGGGAAACACGACGATTTGGAACTTTGATGGTTAAGTTCGTGAAAATGAGTGAAATGTTGGGACAGGAAACATTGGGGTTATGGAATTGAACAGGAGGAAACAGAGGAGAATGTCCAAGTGCCAAGGACCAACATCCAGAGAAAAACCAAATTCCAAAAGTTAAGTGGGCACGAATTGCCACAGAAGGAAACGAAGGAAACAAAGGACGCAGTTTCCGGTCCACCCATCTTAGCCGCTGCTTCCGCCGACGCCGGAGGATTCTGTCTTCGTTGTGCTTCGATGCGACGAGATGGCGGGACAGGCCGGCGCGACAAGCGCCCGCGTTACCCCGACTCCAACGATATGTCTGCACATTTCGCATGTTGGCATCATAGCAGGCAAAAACAGGGTGTAATGTTGCCCAGAAACAAAAATGCAGGGCGAGAATGGAGAATTGACGATGGAGGATGGCAGTTCTGGCGCGACAGGGGGGCGGGTACCCTAAATCTATCCTGTTATTGCTCTTTCGATTTGGGCCTGAGAACCGTCATTTGAAAAATCCCTCAGAAGAACACCTGATAGCATCCGCATATTCTTTCTGCGCATTGTTACACTATGGCAACGGTTTTAAATTGGCTGGCGCGTCAAAAGAGTAGTCCCCTTTACGGTATTATTTTCCCCAACTGATTGCGGCACCTAAACACAGAAAGCGAGGCAAACAACCAAAATGAACTATTGCTCGAATAAATACTGCGGACTGACCCCTTCATGGTGGTCCGTTGCCCTTCCTTCCGGTAACAGGTTACGGGCGCGGAATTAGTCTGAGTGCATATCCCACCACTACTAAAACAACCCAATAACAATGGAGATCTTTCTTCCAATTTTTGTCTGTGCCATTGGAATTTCGATTTTTTCAACGCTGTATATCTTCAGTGATTTTTCCTATGAACTATCAACTGATGCCATAATAATTCGCTGGAGTATTCTTGGCGGAATTCCTTTTGGACAAAGACGAATCAATATTGAAAATATTGATGGAGTGAGAAGGTATGATAGATGGCGCGATAGTCTGCAGGGGTATTATGTCGCTGGCAACCTTCTTGTGAAGCCGGCCGTCGTGATTTTTCTAAAACATGGTCTGATGAAGCGTGTATTCCTAACGCCGCCTAATCCAGACGATTTTATCAAAACACTGGAATCAAAAATAAACTTAACACGCCAACCAGAGCCGGGAAAATGACGAATTGCGAATTACGAATTACGAATAAACACTGCGGGCTGCCTCGTTATTGCCCCTTTTAACCTTTACAGGAAAATTTCGCATTCAGAAAGCGGTGTCGCAGCCACCGCACTCCAAGACGGCAAGCGCTTGCGTAGTGGAAACTCAACATTCAACGCCCGAATCAAATCAACAGCAGGCAATCGGCCTTGCGTATTATTTCTTAAACAGATTGCCGATGGCGCCTTTGACGCTGTTAACACCCTGCTTGCCGAGATTGGTCGCGTTGCCACCCAGGTTGGTGATTTCGCCGGAAACGGCTTTGACGGTGGCGCTGGTGATGGCCCCGAGGATGCGGCTGGACAGGTCCGCGGGCGTGATGCCATTGGGTCCGGTGCCCAAATTGGACAGGTGAATGTCGGGGAGGGGCAGAGTCATTTCCTTGCTGCCTAATTCAGTGAGATTGACGTGCACTTTGGCGCCGGTGATGACGAAATCATCCACTTCAAGTTTCTTGGCGGGCTTGGTTTTTCCGGAGGGGGTGGTTACGGTGGCGTTGTTGGTCCGCGCCGTGCCGTTCACGTTGTCGAGGATCTGGCTCAAGTTGTTTCCGGTCAGGCCGCCTTCAAAGGTGATGTCCGGCGATTTCACTTTGATCGAGAGCACGACGATTTTATCGGACAATACCGTGGTTGGATTCACGGCCACGCTGACATCGCCCACGCTCATGGCCTGCGGAGTTTTGTAACCGTCCGGGTTGCCGATGACGAGATCTTTGATCTCGACTGTTCCCAGGCCTAAATGCACGGAGTCTACCGTCATGGAAACCTTGGTGATTTGCGGGCCATAATACACCACGGCCTCTTTGACGATACGATCCAGGTTCATCACCACAACGGCGGCAACGATGGCGATAACGATCACCAGGATAACAATCAGTTTTCGAAAGGTTTTTTTGGTCATGGTTTGATTAGCGGGTTGCGAGTTTTTGCACGGCCTGAACAAAATCGCGCACTTGATAAGGTTTGGCAAGGAATAGGTTGGGTCGGGTCGGTTCCGGTTCCAGGGTGTAAATCGTTTCGTCCACAGTGCCGCTCAAGAGGAGGGTCTTCTGCCCGGGATTGATACGCCGGCATTGGCGCACAACCTCCATGCCGGTCATGCCGGGCATGGCATAGTCCGTGACCACCAACGCGGGTTTGGCCAGCGAATATTCGGCCATCGCCTTTCGCGGGTCATTGAAAATGCGAATATCAAAGCCAAGCGGACTGAGAATGGTTTTGGCCAGGTCCAGTAGCAATGGTTCATCGTCTACAACGAAAACCGTTATCAAGTCATGGGCATCAGGAACGCTCATTCCAACACTTGCAGATTATGAATCTCTAATTCAAAGCCGATAAGCAAGCCCGTTTTGAGAAAAAGTTATTCACAAGGGAAGTTTTCCTTGCATGCCGCGCCTTCCGGCGATAGAGTGGAACGTGCAAGGTGACGCCAAGATTGAGGGATATGCGGATATGAAAATAAAATCGCAGGCATTGCTTAATAAGAAGAGGAACAACGTCTGCCCAGCGCATGACGCGATAGAAAACCCTGTCAAAACTGTGTCAACTCAAAAAAATCTATAGAAGTTCAAATGACTCCCGCCCAAAAAAGCTCCGGCACTTCGCCAAAGACTAAACGGTCGCCCGCCAGAAAAATCAAAGACACCCTCGCCTCAGCCATCGAAACGGTGACCGCGCCGTTGAAATCCGGGCGCACTAAAACCAAAGCCAAACCGTCCGAGGCCGGGGTCAAAGTCACCGCTGAAACGCGCGTGCAACGAACTTATACCCGCAAGAAAAAGATTGAAGTGCCGAAGATCCTGCTGGAAGGGGATGAGACGCCTGTTTCACCCGTCGCCGGCCCCGGGAAGAAATTTGAGCTTGGCCCGGAACCGGTCGCGCACACATTCGGGGCCGCCGAGGGCGAATTGCCGGAAGCCTACGGCACGAAGAAAATTTTTCTGACGGCGCGCGATCCCCACTGGCTTTATGCCAACTGGGACCTGACCCGGGAGCAACAGTCAAAATTGAACGCCCGGTCGGCGGACGGGCACCTGGTCTTGAGGATTTACTCCAATGGAATCGAAGGCCATCCCATTTATGAGATCCACGTGCACCCGGAGTCGCGCCATTGGTTCGCGCACGTGGAGCGCGCGGGCAGTTCGTATGCCGCGGAGCTGGGTTTTTATTCCAGCATCGGGCGCTGGACCCGGGTCGCCGTTTCCGGGCTGACCATGACGCCGCCGGACGCTGCTTCGACCGAGGAAGAATTTGAGATGGCGACGATACCGTTTGAATTTCCGTTCATGCGCCTGATGGAGCTGGTCAAGGCGGCGGTGCGCGAAAATTATCCGCTGGCGCAGGCCGTTGAGGAGCTTCGCCGCCGCGGGCATCCCGAATTGCCGCGGAGCGCCGGGAACGGCATCCATTGGACGCCGCAACAGGAAAAAGCGCTTTCGAAGATCGTCACCATCGACCCGATGCGGCGGGTATGGATGGGCTCGATGGAGATCACCGAGTTGATCCGCCGCCGCCTGGCGCAGGAAATCTCCTCGATGGGGATCTCCTCTTTTGGCGTTTCCAGTTTTTCCAGCCCGATCGGGGGCGTCGAAAAGAGAAAAGGTTTTTGGTTCAACGTGAACGCCGAATTGATCATCTATGGAGCCACCGAACCCGATGCCAAAGTCACCCTGGCCGGGAATGAGATCAAATTGCGCCCGGACGGTTCGTTCAGTTACCGCTTTTCCCTGCCGGATGGCAAATATGACCTGCCCGCCGTGGCGATTTCCGCGGATGGCACAGACGGGCGTGCCGCGGAATTGAAATTCAGCCGGGACACGCAATATCGTGGCGAGGTCGGCAAGCATCCGCAAGACCCCTCGCTCCGACCGCCACTGCCGGAAAACGTATGATATGAGCACACCTGCTCGCGGCGCCTTGACATTGGTGTGTCTGGTCGCTGTTTGTCTCATCGTGATAGGGTTGTTGGACGTGGGATTGTATTTAACGCAATGTTTTGAACCAAAACATCGCGCGCCGGTCAAAGTAACCCCGATTATATGGAACTCGATCCCGGTGGTCACAGGCATTGTTATTTTGGTGAGGGCAAAGGCGATCTCAGAATGGATTGCGGACAAGTTTGAATAAATCTCCCATGCAAGGATGTCTTTCCATTGTATTACACGCGCATTTGCCGTTTGTGCGCCACCCGGAACGCGAGAAATTCCTGGAGGAAAGCTGGCTGTTTGAGGCGATCACCGAGACCTATCTTCCGCTCCTGCAAATCCTGGAAGGGTGGCGAAACGCCGGCATGGACGCGCCCATCACCATTTCACTTTCGCCAACGCTTTGTACCATGCTGGCCGACCCACTGCTGCAACAACGGTACGAGCGGTATCTGAACGACCTGATCGCGCTGGCGGAAAAAGAGATCCATCGCACCCACTGGGACCGCGCGTTTCGCGAGCTGGCATGGATGTATCATCATCGGTTCACGACCATCCGCGATGCCTGGGATCTTTACCGGCGGGATCTGCTGGGAACGTTCCGGAGATTGCAGGATGACGGGCGGATAGAAATCATCACCACGGCGGCGACCCATGCGCTCTTGCCGATGCTGGCCAATCATCCTCCATCGATCCGCGCGCAAATTTTTACGGCACGCGACCATTACAAAAGTTGTTTTGGGCGCGAGCCGCGCGGCATTTGGCTGCCGGAATGCGCCTACGTGGAGGGCGTGGAGACTTATCTGCAGGAGGCGAACATCCGGTGGTTCATTTTGGACACGCATGGCGTGCTGCATGCCCGCCCGCGCCCCCGTTGCGGGACGTTTGCGCCGATCTTCACCCCCAACGGCATCGCGGTTTTCGGTCGCGATTACGATTCATCGCGCCAGGTCTGGAGCCAGCGCGAAGGCTACCCCGGCGATCCGCGTTACCGCGATTTTTACCGGGACATCGGGTTCGACCTGGATTTCGATTATGTCAAACCGTATCTGCCGGCATCAGACACCCGCGGGTTCACGGGAGTCAAATACTACCGGATCACAGGCACGGCGGAGAAAGAGATCTACGACCGCGGCGCGGCTCTGCACGCGGCGGCCGGGCATGCGCAGCATTTCCTGAATGAACGGCAGGCGCAGGTCGGCCGTTTGTCGGGGTTGTTGGACCGGCCACCATTGATTGTTGCGCCGTATGACGCGGAATTGTTCGGGCATTGGTGGTATGAAGGCCCGGAATTTCTGGATTATTTCGCGCGCAAGTTATGCTACGACCAGAAAACGGTGGCGATGATCACGCCGGGTGATTATTTGCACCGCTATTCGACAAACCAAATCGCCAGGCCGAGCGCGTCCACCTGGGGTGAAGAGGGACACCTGCGCGCGTGGTTGAATGAAAAGAACGAGTGGATTTATCCCCATTTGCAGGTTGCCCAGGAGCGGATGACCGCGCTGGCAAAGAAATATTCCAAGGCAACGGGATTGAAGGCGCGGGCTTTGAAACAGGCGGCCCGGGAGCTGTTGCTGGCGCAATCGAGTGATTGGCCGTTCATTTTGCGCGCCGGGACCAGCACGGAATACGCCCGGCGACGCGTGAAAGAGCATCTGCTCCGCTTCATTTCATTGCACGACCAGATCACCGCGACAGGCATCGATGAAAAATGGCTCGGTGAAATCGAATCGCGGGACAATCTTTTCCCGGACGTGGACTGGAATTATTGGAAGTGAGAGGAATGATCTGGCTTTCCATAAAATAATTCCCGGACATCAGGTCGGGTTAGAACCCGGTATTGCCATATCTGGATAATAATTCCCAGTGCATAGGTCACTAAGAATTCGAGTGTTGATTCACCGTCGGTAGCTCCGTGGGTCAGGAAATACCCAACTTTAAATGCAATAACTAGAAATCCCCACCAGGTAAGAACCAATGCGCAAATACGCCACCCCGGTGAACATCGTCGTAATCCTCTTGAAAGAAGGAAGAAAAAAACCGCTATGGGCGCAGCAAATATGCATAACCACGTCGTAAAGCCACCTGGAAAACCACCAAAAAAACTGAGAATAATGATAAAAATAATAACACTTAAATACATTGCGCCTGGAATCAAAAACAAATAAGAAATAATCACCAGTGAAACTGGAACCTTCTTTTCCGAGACGACAGCAAATATCGGAAATTTTCGAGGAAGGGCCTCCGAAATTGTTTCCGACGGAGCTTCTCCCAATGGAGTCTGATCAATAGGACATGCAGGCGTATCGTCGGGATATTCGGCGCCGCAATATGGACGTTTTTTCATCGGGAACGTCGCGCTTCTTAAAGTTATTTTACAGGATTTGCCTTTTGAAGAAAATGATTTTCAAAACTTTTCCATTTGCCTCGAACGCATGGGGGGCTACCCTGTCCATTATCAAATGAAAAAGCTTTCCTTTATTTTGGCCCTGGCATTGCTGGCGTTTCTGCGGGCGCCGGCACAGGTGGTGACCCTGGATATTTCCCTGGCCCAAAACCAGTTTCTTCCTGCTGAAACGCTGCCGGTCACGATCCATTTGTATAACAACTCCGGCCAGGCGCTCCATTTGGGCGTGGACGATGAATGGTTGACGTTTAGCGTGCAGTCCCTGGACAACAATGCCAGTGTTATCAATGGATCGCAGCCCCCGGTCACCGGGGCCTTTGACCTGGGATCTTCGGAAGTGGCCACCAAACACGTGGATATTGAACCTTATTTCAACCTGAAACAAACGGGCCGTTACAGCGTGACAGCGTATGTGCACATTCCCCAATGGAACATGGATATCACAAGCCCGCCAAAGGAATTTGATATCATTGACGGCGCACAACTGTGGACGCAGGAATTCGGGGTGCCGATGCCCGCCGGAGTGTCAAACCGGCCGCCCGAAGTCCGCAAATATGTTTTGGAGGAGGCCAATTATTTGCAAAAACAATTGCGGATGTACTTGATGGTGACCGACGATACAGGGGAACACATCTTCAAGGTTGCGGCCATCGGCGACATGGTGTCCTTCAGCCATCCGGAAGCGCAATTGGACGGCGACAGCAACCTGCACTTGTTATACCAGAACGGAGGGCAGACATTTCTTTATACGGTCGCCGATCCCAGTGGGAACATCCTGCAAAAGGATACCTATGATTATGTGAACTCCCGCCCGCATTTGAGTTTGGATGACGCGGGCCATATCGTAGTGGTTGGCGGCACCCTCAGGGTGAGGCCCGCGGACATGCCGCTCATTGTGCCGCCGAATGAATTGCCCGCGCCGGCCAAGCAATAAGATTTTACTCCGTCAAATCCTCCCGTGAGAGGGCGTGTTTCTGCATTTCATTGACGATGATGCGTACCCGGTCAAGGACCATGTCCTGTGTTTCGGCCAATTTATACGACTTCAATTCCACGCGCACGGCGGCCATCGGGTCGCCATTGCGGTCATTCAAGGTGGTGGTTATCGCCACGGTGCCGATGCCATGCCCGTAAAAAACGGAGCCGTCTCTGTAAGCCTTTTCCTCCGCATCGGTGCCGGGGTGCCCGATTTGGGCCGGGTCGTTGCTGGCGACGACCCGCAATTGCCCTTTGTCATCGGGCAAATAGATGCGCAGGCCCAGGATGCGCGGATATTTTTGCATGGTCTCGTTCACGACCATTTGCGCTCCCGGAATGAGTGGCGTGTAATCGATGGTCGCATTCGCAAAATAAGTGATGGAATCGGACTTTGTCCAAAACCCGATTTTACCTTCGGAAAACGAAGTGTCCTGCAACGGAGGAAACGCCGGGCTGTCGTCATACCAAACCGAAATCTGGTCGCCATCGCAGGCCACGGACAAGGTGTGCCAGGCATTGGTGGTGATATTCATGTCCGGCCCGAGCAAATTTCCGCGAACCCCGTTCACGACTTTGTAAAACCGGAGATTTTGGCCGAGCGCACTGGCGCGGACGACATAAAAATTGGACTCGTTTTGATAGCGGAAAACGATCCCCGCCATTTCTTCGGTTGTGCCGCTGACGATCTTGAATTGAGTGGTCACTTTGAATTTCCGGAAAGTCGCGCCGTCATAGATGAACATCGGGAAATGCTCATCGGTGGTGTCCTGGCTCGACTGCGCCAAAACTCCGCGCGTGGCTTCGTTGGGGGTCGGCGTTGACCCGGGCATCAAGGGCGCGAAAGCGGATGGCGCGGCGTCGGAAACGATTTTCCAGTTGCCGGGCAAACCCGTGCCGGCAAGCGTGCTGGAAAAGTTTGTGGGGGCTTGCCCGACGGGAAACCGGTTGAAATCCAGGGTGATCTCCGAGCCGGCCGCGGAGATTCCAAGGGCAAAGAGCCACGAGAGAAACACAATTCGCACGGGGTGCAGGTTCGCAAAAACGGTTTGGGACGACAAGGAATAGCGTGTCTGCCGCAATGGATTTATCATTGCCCGGAGTAAAACGCCTCGACTTTGGCCGAGACATCCTTGTAACTGGCGTCCGTTTCGTAGATTTGTTTGAATTGGTCGATGGCTTCCTCTTTTTTGCCCATGCTTTCCAGGACGGACCCGAGGTTATAGATCAAATCTTTCTTTTCGTCGTCGAAGACCGGTTTTTCCTTGATGGCGTTCTGCAGCGTGCGCGCGGCGAGGTCGAACATCTTGCTTTTGGCGAAACATTGCGCCAGGTAACTCATCGAGGCCAGCTTCTTGTGCGGATTGTTCTGCGCCTTTTGGAATTCCTGGATGGCTTCCCGGTATTTGCCGGTCTGGAAGTAAAGCTGCCCCATCTCGAAACGGATGACCAGGTCCGTCGGATATTTCTCAACGCGCTTCTGGCATTCCGCCACCTGGAAATTCAGTTTTTCGGCCTTGATGCGTTCAACCTGCGCGGCATGTTCGGCATCAAAGGGATTGATCTGCTCGATTTGGTGATTGAACTGCTTCACCTTGGTATTGGCGATTTCCAATTCGAGCGAGGGGTCGTTGCCCATCTCGGAATTTCTGATGCGATCGTAAAGGGCGAGACCTTGTTCAAACTGTTTTTTTCCCACGTAAAGACTGGCCAGCGAGCGGACGAGTTTCAGGTTGTTCGGCTCCTTCAGCAGGCGCGTTTCATATTCACGGATCAGCCGTTCGGTAACGTCCTCGGATTTTTCCACCCGCTGCTCCTGTTCCAATTGGCTGGCCTGCTTTTTGTCTTTGAGGATGTCGCGATAGGAGCCGCCGCCGCCTTCGAGCGCGCTGTAGCCGCCTTCTTTCATGGTTTTGCGCGCGGACAGGTCCTTGAGCGCGCCGTTCAGGTCGCCGTCAGCCGGATTGTCGCGCAGCAAATCCGTCAGGACGCGTTCCGCCTTGGCGCTTTCGCCGATCTGCGAGGCGGCGTAGGCGTACTCGATGACCAGATTTTTGTCCTTGGGTGAATTCCTCACCAGAACGTCATAAGACAATAATGCCGTGCGCGGCAACTCCAACGCCTTGGCGGCATCCACCACGATCCGGTGCGCCGAGGCATTATTAGGGTCGGTTCCCAAAATCTGTTCGGCGATGGACATCGCTTCGGCGGGGTTTTTGCTCATGGCCATTTTGGCTTTGGCGACTTGCGGCGATGAACCGGCGCCGCTCAACATCTTTTTGAAAAAGCCCTTGCTCTCGCCGGCCTTGCGGAATTGGGCCTCCCGCAGCGCCTTCCGGCAATCAAAGAACGCGGGCTCCTTGTCCACCGACTGCGTCAACAATGCAATGGCGTAATCCAGGTTTTCTCTTGAAAGAGCCTCCTTGCCCTTTTCATAGAGCTTGCGGGCGTCGATGGGAATTTCATTCAGGTTTTTCTCAGCCATAAGATTAAAATCGTTTGAGTTCTCAAAAAATCAACTGCATTGCGCCTTGTGTCGCAGGGCATGGTCGATCAGAACCAGCGCTGTCATTGCTTCCACCATCGGCACCGCGCGCGGCAAAACACAGGGGTCATGCCGTCCGCGAGCCTTCAGTTTGGTGTTTTCCAGGCGGACGTCAATCGTGTCCTGCTCATGCATCACCGTGGCCACCGGCTTGAAGGCGATCCGGAAAAAGATCGTCTGGCCGTTCGAGATGCCGCCCTGGATGCCACCGGAAAAATTCGTCGTCGTGAAAACCTTTTTATTCCGCGTACGAAAGGCGTCGTTGTGCTCGCGGCCTGTCATCAAAATGCTGTCGAAACCGGAGCCGATCTCGAACGCCTTGGATGCCGGGAGGCTCAACATGGCCTTGGCCAGGTCGGCGCCGAGCTTGTCAAAGACCGGTTCGCCCCAGCCGGCGGGAACGCCGCGGGCAATGCCTTCCACGATGCCGCCTACCGTGTCGCCCGCGCGGCGCATGCCGTCGATCAACGAAATCATTTTTTCCGCTGCGGCTTTGTCCGGGCAACGAACGATGTTGGACTCGACGTCTTTTAATTTTACTTTGTCCGGGTCGATGTCTCCCGAAATCGTTTGGACCTGTTTGACATAGGCGAGGGTCTCCACGCCGTATCGTTCGCGCAGAATTTTCTTGGCGATGGCCCCGGCGGCCACGCGGCCGATGGTCTCTCTCGCGCTGGCGCGTCCGCCGCCCTGCCAGTTGCGGATGCCGTATTTGGCGAAGTAGGTGAAATCCGCATGGGAGGGGCGGAATTTTTCCTTCATCTCCAGGTACGCATCCGGGCGGGCGTCTTCATTTTTGACCCACATGCATATGGGGGTTCCCAATGTTTTGCCTTCGAACGTGCCCGAAAGGATTTGCACCAGGTCCGGCTCCTTGCGGCGGGTGGTGATTCTGGATTGGCCGGGACGGCGGCGATTAAGCTCCGGCTGGATGTCCGCCTCGGTCAACTTGAGCTTCGGCGGGCAGCCATCCACGACCACACCGACACCACCCCCATGGGATTCGCCCCATGTGGTGATGCGGAACAATTGCCCGAAAGTGCTTGCCATGCGCAAATGATGCAAAAAATGGGTCGAATGGTCAAATCCCGCCTTATTCAGAGGAGCGAATTGCGCGAGTCTAAATGAACGAGGCTCAATTTCCAGATTTTGACTCGTATAACGCGTCTCTCCGAAATAGAATTTCCCCAATGAATCGCATACAGGAGCGCTTCGCGCGATTACATGGCGCGGGCGAAAAGGGTTTCATCGTCTATATCGGCGCGGGCGACCCGGATCTCAAAGCCACGCGCAAGTTGGCCCTGGCTTTTGACCAGGCCGGCGTGGACATTTTGGAGCTGGGCGTTCCCTTTAGTGACCCGCTGGCCGATGGACTGGTGAACCAGCTCGCCGCGCAACGCGGTCTCGAATCCGGCACAACCCCGCCGAAAGTATTAGAGACGGTCGCGGCTGTACGCAAAAAATCGCAGATTCCCATCGTCCTTTATATCTATTTCAATCTCATCCATCGCATTGGCATGGAGAAGTTCATCCGCGATGCGGCAAAGGCAGGCGTGGACGGGTTGCTCGTGCTCGATTTGCCGCCGGAGGAATCGAACATTTACGAATTGCTGATGCACAAGCACGGGCTCTGCCATATATATCTGGTAGCGCCAACAACGCCCGAAGAGCGCATGGGATATATCGTCAAACGCGGCAGCGGTTTCATCTATTATGTTTCGCGCGAAGGGGTGACTGGCATGCAAAAGCAGATTGCGGTCAATCTCGCGCAACAAGTCGCAAAACTCCGCGCGCATACGCGCCTGCCCGTTGCCGTCGGGTTCGGCGTTTCCAATCCGGCACAGGCCAAACTGGTGGCGCAAGAGGCGGATGCCGTAGTGGTAGGCAGCGCCGTGGTGAACCAGATCGCCGAACACGGCAAATCAAAAGATTTGGTCAAGCGCGTGGGCAAATTTGTGAAAACGTTGGCGGATGCGATTAAAACTATAAAATCATGAAAGCAAAACCCGATACTAAAAATCGTTTTGTCATCATCATGGCGGGTGGCCGCGGCGAGCGGTTCTGGCCGTTGAGCCGTGAAAAAATGCCCAAGCAACTATTATCCCTGCTCGGCAAGCAATCCTTCCTGCAGGAAGCCGTGGCGCGGGTATTGCCGCTGGTGCCGGCAAAGAACATTTTTGTCATCACCAACGAGGCGCAACTGCCGGAAGTGCGCAAACAATTGCCCAAGATCCCCAAAGCCAATCTCATCGCGGAGCCGATGGGGCGGGACACTTGCGCTGCGGTGACCCTGGGCGCGGCATTGGTCGGGGCGCGTTCAACGATGGGCGTGATGGCTGTTTTGCCCGCCGATCACGTCATCCCCGATGCGAAGAAATTTCAGCAGATATTGAACGATGCGTTCGACCTGGCCTCGCGCGGCCAGGCGATCGTGACCATCGGCATCAAGCCGACCGAGCCTGCGACCGGCTACGGTTATATTCGCATCGGCAACGAATTGCCCGCGCCTGACGGGGTGAAGAGGTACAAGACGACGTTTTACAAAGCCGAACAGTTTGTGGAGAAGCCGGACTTCCAACGGGCGCTGGATTACGTCAACAACGGGCAATATCGTTGGAACGCGGGAATGTTTGTCTGGAGCTTTATCACCGTGACCAATGGTTTGGAGAAACATCAACCGGAAATGTTCGCAGCGTGCCAGCGCTGGTTCAAGGTGGCGGCCAACCCGGCGAAACTGGCAAAGATCCTGGCAAAGGACTATCCCAACATCAAAAAAGTCTCGGTCGATTACGCGCTCATGGAGCATGCGCAAAATGTCATCTGCGCCGACGGCGATTTTGAGTGGGACGACCTGGGCGCCTGGAACGCGTTGGCGCGACACCTTAAGGCCGATGCCGAGGGCAACTGCGCCGTGGCGGATTTCATCCACGTTGATGCCGCACGCAATATCATCTTTGACGCGCGCACGAAGAACAGGACGCCCATCGCTGTCGTCGGCTTGCGCGATTCGATTTTGGTGCAGACGGACGACGCGGTTTTGTTGGCGCATAAATCCCAGGCGCAGAAGGTCAAGGAAATGGTTAAAAAACTGGCGGACGATCCGAAGTTGAAAAAGTTGATCTGAATCGACAAAGAAGGAATGGTAGGCGCTGAGGGATTCGAACCCCCGACCAACAGCGTGTAAAGCTGCTGCGCTACCGCTGCGCTAAGCGCCTGACCGCCTAGATGCTATCAGGTTGCGACGGTTTCGCAATCAAAGTTCCGTCCCGCCGCAGCTTCATTTTTTGCCCGCGCCATTCGACTGTGTTTCCGGCAAATGCGCAGAACCAGAGCAAGACCTGGAGCAAATCTTTCACCGGCGCCAGCCAGAAGGGCGAGACCAACTTGCGTTTTGGCGTGAAGCGCTGTTGCAACCGTTGCGCGATCACCATCCGGAGCAGCAACAACACCAGCCCTGTCAGCGGCGCGCAAAGTGTTTTCGTGGTCGCAAGGGAAACGCCGACCCATAACAGCGGCCAGAGACTCGCATTCGACAGAATGCTAAAAAAATAGGGCAGGGGCTGGCAAACACGGATGGTCCGTGCCCAGCGCAGTTGATGTTTCCAGACCTGTCCCCAATCCATCGGCGCATCCCAGCATTCCACCACTACGGGGCAGAGGGCGATGAGCCCGTTTTTTTTGGCGATGCGGTTTCCGATCTGAAAATCGTCCGCGAGGCAATTCACCAATGATTTGAAACCGCCGATGCGCTCCAGCGGTTTGCGCCGCAGTAAAATGGTCGCGCCGAGCGCGAAATCGAGCGGTTTCAGTGTTTGCGATTGCAGGACCTGGCTCCAGAAATCGGCATTGATGGCGACCGCCTCCCATTGCATTGCGACGGTTGTCGGGTTGGCCAGGCGATAAAAGCAATTCACCAAAGCGACCTTTTCGTCATGGAACGGCGAAACAAAATTGACCATGAAATCCGGGGGCACGCGCACGTCGGCGTCGCTGATGATGAGCAGGTCGTATTTGGCTGGTTTTTCCAATTGCGCGAGCGTGGAGACCTTGGCGTTTGCGCCAAGCATCTCGCCGCAAACGACCAGTTGCGCGTCAATCCGCGGGTATTTGGCGAGCAATGCTTCAACGGTTTTGCAGACGGGATCGCCGGCATCGGCGACGCCGAAGAGAAACTGCGTTGGCCCGGAGTAATCCTGCTTAAGCCAGCTTTCCAGCGAAGCGGCGGTGGTGCCGTCGCAGCCTTTGAGGGGCTTAAGAACGGTGATGGCAGGCGCGAACTCCGGATAGGCGGCGCGTAGGTGCAACGGAAATTTTATCGCCGCCAGCCATTGCCAAAGCAGCAACGCGCAGCTCAAAAGGGCCAGCGCGGCGAATATGGAGTTGGCAATCACGGCGCAAGGAAACGAAAAAATGCGCACGGACACCAGCGGTTTTGTTGAAAAAGAAAGGGCGCAGACGAAGTGTCCGCGCCCTTTTCCGTCTCTCTACTCCTTGGCGAAAAAATTAGAACCGATAACAGGCGCCGATACCCCCGACAATTTCCCCTCATACGTTCGGCTTGAAAATGGTGCCGAGCTGACCCCAGCAATGCCATTCATTAGCGATTGCTATGCCAGAGCGAGAAAATGAATTTTATTAAGATTTCTCAATAAATGACCACCGCGCTCATAGCATTTCGCATGAAGACTTTGTAAAATGCAATGAATCAACCTATGGTTCAGGCAATTCTTCATCAACGGAGACCAGACGCGCGAAATAGAAACAACCTGCAGCGGCCAGCCCTGAGACGATGAGGATCAAGACCGCCTGGATGCCGGGTTGTTTCAGATCGTCCGTCCAATCATCAATCATCTCGCCGGAATTGCCGTAAAGCTGGCCCATCTGGCGTTGTTCGGCGCGGGCAAAGCCCTGCATGGATGGGTCGTTGTTCAATTCATTGTTGCGTGTGCCGAGCCAATAGACAATTCCGGCGGCGAGAATGCCCACAGCCAGAATAATAATGCCAGCTCGTTTCAGGCGGGTGCTCAATTTTCGCGGCTGGCCGGGTTTGGCATCGGTCATGAGCCAAGATTAGCAGAAGTCGTAAAGATGGCGAGCGCCAGCCCGAAGTGGCCGGACGCCGCTGAAATCAGGGCGCTCAAGGAAGATTTTTTTTCTGTCCATTTTCACGTTTGCTGCCATTTTTGCGTGCCCTTGGAACGCATGATATGTCCCAATCACGAAACCGTAACCTGATCATTCTGATTTTGGGCGGGCTGTCCACCATCAGTCCGTTCGCCATCGACATGTATTTGCCCGCGTTCCCGGAAGTGGCCGCCGCGCTGCACACGACCACCACTCACCTTTCCCTCTCGATCTCCAGTTATTTTGGCGGCCTGGCCGTGGGACAACTTTGCTACGGCCCGCTGGACCGGTTCGGGCGCAAGCTGCCATTGTACGCCGGCCTCGTCCTGTTCATGGTGGCGTCCATCCTGTGCCTTTGCTCGCGGTCGGTGGAATGGCTTATCGTCTGCCGGATCCTTCAGGCGATGGGCGGGTGCGCCGCGCAGGTCGCCGCCATGGCCATGGTGCGTGACTTCTTCCACGTGGACGAGACCGCCAAGATCATCTCCCTGCTCATCCTCATCCTGAGCGTTTCGCCGTTCCTGGCGCCCAGCGTCGGGTATTTTGTGGCGGAACATTTCGGCTGGCAGGCGGTGTTCGTCGTGCTGGCACTATTCGTCCTGTTAATGCTCGCCGTCACCATTTGGAAACTGCCCACGGGGCACCAGCCCGATCGAAGCATCTCATTGCGGCCAATGCCCATCCTGCGTAATTACGTCGCCGTGCTGCGCGAACCGCAGTTCCTCGTCTACGCACTGTCCGGCGCGTTCGCATTCTCCGGCCTGCTGGCATACGTCGCCAGTTCGCCCATTGTTTTCATGGAAGTCTTCCATGTCAGCGCGCAGCGATTTAGCGCCATTTTTGCCGGGCTGGCAGTGGGATTCGTCGGCAGCAACCAGGTGAACGTCTTCCTACTCCGCAAATTCACCAGCGAACAGATCTACCGTGCGACGATGCTCGTGGATTGCCCCATGGTCACGCTGCTGCTCATCGGGACCTGGTTCGGCTGGTACAATCTGCCGGAAACGCTCGTGCTCCTGTTCATTACCCTGTCCAGCCTGGGACTGGCGTTTCCGAACGCGGCGGCGTTGTCGCTCGTGCCATTCTCCCAAAACATCGGCAGCGCGTCGGCCATGCTGGGCTTCCTGCAGATCGGCATTTCAGTACTCGCCTCAGCCGCAGTGGGCATTTTCAATTCCCACACCATGGTGCCCGTGGCATTCATCCTGGCGGCGACGTCCTGGATCGGTTTTGCCATCCTGATGATTGGCAAAAGCAAAATTCACGGCCTACGCTATGTCGAAGAAAAAGGCGCGGATTTTTTGCAGAAATAAAAAAGATTTAGAGCCGGCTCACGCCGGCTACTACGAGTAAAAGCTGGTCGGCAAGTTGCCGACCGCAACGGGCTGGTAGCCCGTTCCCCCGGAACAGGAAGAAAAATTACTGTGCCGAAGCAATGGATGATTCGCCCGTGATCGTGAACGGTAACCGGCTGCGGATATCATCCGAGGCCGAGGCCAGCAGCAGTTGGTATTTACCCGGCTCAACGACGTATTGCTTTTTGTTCACGTCCCAATAACGGAAACGTTCGGCCGGAATTTCGATGGTGATTTTTTGACTTTGCCCGGCGGCCAGATGGATACGTTGGAAGCCGCATAGAGATTCTTGCGGTTGTTGCACGGCGGAATTTACATGGCGGAAATAAACCTGCGCCACTTCATCGCCATCGCGATTGCCTGTGTTCTTTACGTCAAACGTCACCGTTACGGTGCCGATTGGTTCCAGGGCATTATTCGCCAATTTCGCATGGCGGTAGGAGAATTTGGTATAGCTCAATCCATGGCCGAAAGCGAAGAGCGGTTTGCCGCTGAAGTACCGGTAGGTGCGGTTGCTCATGGAATAATTTTCAAAATCCGGCAAATCGGCGGTGGATTGGTAAAACGTGATGGGCAAACGGCCGGCGGGGTTGATGTCGCCGAACAAAGTCTCGGCCACGGCGCGTCCGCCTTCTTCGCCGGGATACCATGCCTGCAAAATAGCCGGGAGGTGGGCCTTCTCCCACGGCATGGCGATGGCGCTGCCGCTGCAATTCACAAAGACCACCGGTTTGCCGGTGGCCTGTAACGCTTTCAACAGGGTTTCCTGGATCGCGGGCAGTTCGATGCGCGTGCGGTCGCCGCCGTTGAAACCATCCATATAAACGCGCATCTCTTCGCCTTCCAGATGGGCATCGATGCCGCCCACATAAATCACCACGTCGGCCTGCGCAGCGGCGTTGACGGCATTGGTGAAGTCTTCATCCGGTTGATAGGTCTCGTTGGTATGTGTGGCCAAAGAACAACCGCGCTCGTAATCCACCTGGATATTTGGCCCCGCGACTTCGCGGATGCCGTCAAGGACCGTGATCGGTTTGGACGGTGTGCCGTTGTAATTGCCAAGCAACATACCCGTGGACTCAGCATTCGCTCCGATTACGGCAATGCGTTTGATTTTGCTGCGGTCGAGCGGCAACAGGCCGTTATTTTTGAGCAACACCATGGATTCGCGCGCGACCTGCAACGCCAGTTCCTGATGCGCGGGAGTATTGTTCTCCGATGCCGGAATCTGGTCGTACGACACCATCGAGGGCGGGTCGAACAGTCCCAGGCGGAAACGAGTCTTGAGCAGCCAGGTAAGGGCGTTGTCGATTTCCGGTTGAGTGATGAGGCCCTCCTGCACGGCGCGCGCCAACGCGTCATAATCCGTTCCGCAGCAAAGGTCGTCGCCCGCCTTCACCGCCACGGCGGCGGCTTCCTCGGGCGAGTTGACGAATTTATGATTGGCCCAGATGTCGAAGATCGCGCCGCAATCGGAGGTGACATAACCATCAAAGCCCCATTGGTTGCGCAGCAGGTCGGTCAACAGAAACGGATTGGCACAGGCGGGCTTGCCCTCGACGCTGTTGTACGCGCCCATTACCCCGCCGACATGGCCTTCGCGCACTGCGGCCTCAAACTGGGGCAGGTAGGTTTCGTAAAGGTCGCGCTCGGGTGGAGAGACATCAAATTCATGGCGCAGCGGCTCCGGTCCGCTGTGGACGGCGTAATGTTTCGCGCACGCGTAGGCTTCGAGGTATTTGGGATCGTCACCCTGCAGGCCCTGGATGAATGAGACGCCCAATTGCCCGGTCAGGAATGGATCCTCACCGTAAGTTTCCTGGCCGCGGCCCCAGCGCGGGTCGCGGAATATGTTGATGTTCGGCGTCCAGAAATGCAGGCCGTAGTATTGAACACTGTTACCGTCGTGCTTCGCGCGGTATTCGTTGTTCTTGGCGCGCGCTTCCACGGCGATGACATGCGCTTCCTGATGAACGAGCGGCGTGTCCCACGTGGCGGCCATGCTGATGGCCTGGGGGAAAACGGTGGCCACGCCCGAACGCGCCACGCCGTGCAGGCATTCGCTCCAATAATTATACGCCGGCACGCCGAGGCGCGGAATGGCCGGGGCGGTGTTGCGCATCTGCTGCACTTTTTCCGCGAGCGACATGCGGCTGATAAGATCATGCACGCGCGCATCAACGGGCTGCGAGGGATCCTTCCAGATTTCCGGCCCGGTCACAACGGGCGGCGCCAGCGCGGCGCTGTCCCCGACGTCCAGCAGGTCCGCAGCGCGGATAAACACGATGGATTGCCGGTCGGAATCGCGCAGTTCGAACGAATTCAGTTTGGCGTCGCCGACCCGGCCCACAAAATTGAACATCATCGGCCCGCCGATCGAGTCCCCCGTAAAATCAACGCGGTTGGTGATGAAATAAACTTTGCCGGATCCGCCTGCCGCCGCCACGATGTCGAAATTACTGGCCACGGTCTGGCCGTCGCATGTGATGTCAAACACGCGGTCGCCCGCGTTCGTGTAATCCACTTCTGCAAACCCGATGTACGCCGTGTAATTGCCTACCGGCAGGTTGGCGATGGTGATGCTGAAATTCGTCCCATAGATTTCCTCGCGGAAAGCGTCGCCCCAGCGCGAAAGCTCGCCCTGGATGGTTGTCACGCCAAAGGCTCGGCGGTGCTGGAACCGGCCGCTGACGGTGATCTGTTTATCGCACGAGACACACGTCTCATCGCCCAACGCGGCAAGGTTGGGGAGCAGGCAAAACAGCCCGATTCCAATGTAATAAATCAATCGCATAATATTCCTTTGAAAATCTAACATCTCAGTGTTGGCCCATACGGGGCGCGTGGGCTAGATGAATTTATAACGCGCCAGGGTCTGCGTAAGCGCCACGTATTTTTTCCGCACCACGAGATAATCATGGGCGCGTTGGGGATCCGGCTCGACGGCTTCATCGGCCTTCACCGTCGCGCAATTGATCGCCAATTCTGTGATGGATTTGCGTGTCTCGACGGCGGCGAAGGCCTGGATGGCCGCGCCGAGCGCCGCGCCTTCGGCCTCGGCCAGTGTGACGACACGGCAATTGAAAATGTCCGCACAAATCTGGCGCCAGATGGCGCTCTTGCTGCCGCCGCCGGTCAGCCGGATCTCCTTCGGGGCGATCCCGAGTTGGCGCATCCGGTCCAGTCCATAAGCCAAACCCAGGGTGACGCCTTCCATGATGGCGCGGGCCATCAAGTCCGGCTTCATGTTTTGCGTAGTGAGGCCGTGCAAAACCCCGGTGCCATGGGGCAGGTTGGGTGTGCGTTCGCCGTTCAGGTAGGGCAGAAAGAGCAGTCCTCTAGCGCCCGCCGGCGTGCCGGCGATGGCCTTGTCCAATTCCGCGACCGACCAGCCGAAAAGGTTCCGGAACGTTTCGGTGGCCACGGTTACATTCATCGTGCAGAGCAGGGGAAGCCACGCGTCCGTGCTGTCACAAAAACCGGCGATCTCGCCGAAGGGATCGATCACCGGCTTGTCACTGTAGGCGTAAATGGTGCCAGACGTCCCGATGCTGGCCGTGACCCGGCCGGGAATGACATTCGCCGTGCCGATGGCGCCCATCATGTTGTCGCCGCCGCCCGCACTTACGATCACGTCGGGCGACAGGTTCCAGCGCGTGGCCAGCTCCGGCTTCAACGTGCCGACCGGTTTGCGCGAGGATTCCAGCGGCGGCATTTTTTCCGGCAACGCCGGGTCGATAAATTCCAGGATGCCCTGTTCCCACGTGCGCAGGTGGACGTTCAGCAACGCCGTACCCGAGGCATCGCCATATTCCATCCGGGATTTGCCCGTCAGGTAATAATTCAGATAATCATGGGGCAGGAGGACCGTAGCCAGCTTCTTGAAATTGTCCGGCTCATGCCGTTTGAGCCAATAGATTTTCGGCGCCGTGAACCCCGGCAACATGTCCATGCCGACGCGGTCGATGAAAAAGTTCGAACCGCCGAAATGTTTGCGCATCAAGTCGCATTCCTCCGCGGTGGAAGTGTCGCACCACAACTTGGCGGGGCGGATCACCTGGCCCTGTTTGTCCAGTGGAACGAATCCGTGTTGCTGGCCGGAGACGCCAATGCCGCGGACTTCTTTGCGGCGCGGGCCGAGCTTTTCCAAAACCTGGCCGACGGTGGAATCTACGGCGTCGGTCCAGGTGGCGGGATTCTGCTCCATGTTGCCGGGAGGCAAACCGGGCAGGACATCGTAGCTTTTTGACGCCGAGGCGATGAATTTGCCCGTGTCGCCGTCCAGCGCCACGGTTTTGGTGCCTTGCGTACCGCAATCTATTCCGAGATAAATCATCGTTTTAGTACAGGCATTCGGCCAGATAACCGGCCAGTGCTGTGTACCGCTGCGTCCTGCGGAACTCAAGAATTTTTTTGCGGTTCACTTTCAAAGCGCGATTCCAGAGCCGTTGCAGGTTCGCCGCGCTTGTGTGCAGGATGTCCGTGATGTCTTCCTGCCGGTCGGTGCGGGGCGCCTTCACGTCGAACGCCAGGATGCCCGGCCATTTGGCGTCCTGCAATGCCACGCACAGCGCCAGGTCTTTGAGCGGCTCGGTGTAGCCGAATGGCAAATCCTGGTCGTATCGCGTCGTGTCCTGCGAATTCAGATGGATGTGGAACAGCTTGCCGGCTTCCAGGCCCAACTCGACATCCCACAGATAATCCAAACCGGCCATCCGGCTGTGCGCCGTCTCCGGGTTGATGCCGAATAGATGCCGCACTTTGGGATGGATACGGCTGATGAGATACAACGCCTCGCCGACGTTACCCAGATACATATTGGCGCGGGGTTCGTTGGGTTTTGGCTCGATCGCGAATTTCGGCGAGCGTTTGCCATATTTTTGCAACGCATATTTGCCGACGGCCGTGAAGCCCTCGACCATCCGGCGGAAGGAATCCTGGCCGTTTTTCGCGAGCATGAAATCGAAACCTTCGCGTCCGTTCCAGAACACCATCACTTCCGCGCCCAACGCAACAGTGACATCTACAGCTTTCCTGGCATTCCGAAGGGCCAATTTGCGGACGGCCGGGTCATTGCTGGTCATGGCGCCGTCTTTGAAAATCGGATCGGCGAAGAACGAAGGCGTGTACATACCCATCTTGACGCCGTGTTTTCTCATCAACGTTTTGGCTTTCGCAACATCGCGCGAGGAGATTTCCACGTCATGCGCTTCGATATAGGTGATGCCTGCGCTGGCCAGCAATTCAATGCGGTCCAGAACGGGAATCTCTTCGCGGGTCGGTCCGCCGAACGGATCGCGTCCGGCCCCGAGATTCCAGACACCTGCTCCGATCCCGTTTTTACCGGGCTTATTCTTGATAATGATTTTTTTGCTCATAAATAAATTCGTTTAGTTGGCTGCGCTAAGGACGGCCTGAAAGGCCGGTTTGGGCTGGTAATCACGCCCGAAAAGCAGGGGATAAGACTTGCGCCCGAAAATCGGCCAATTATTCAACCATGATTGTGAATCGGTCACGCCCCAAAAAGTGACCCGCTGCAGGTTCTGCCGGTTGGCCACCAAAACTTTGAACAGTTTTTCATAACGTTTCGCCAATGCGCGCTGCTTGGAATCCGGCAGGCCGTTGGCATAAGGATTCATCTTTGCCTGGTATTTATAATTCATCGACACCTCCGCGCCTTGCGCCTTTGAAGGTTGGGGCAACAGGTCAATGTCCAGTTCACTTATGCTCACTTTGATGCCAAGAGCCGTAAATTCCTTGATGGTTTTGTTCAATTGCCCGGTCGTCGGCCAATCCATCTTGTAATGGCCTTGCAAACCGACAGCATAAATCGGAATACCGGCGGCTTGCAATTTCTTAATCAATGCGATCGCGCCTTTGCGCTTGGGTTTGTTCTCCAGCGAGTAGTCATTGTAATACAATTGCGCGCCGGGATCGGCCTCGTGCACGAATTGATACGCCAGCACCACGTAATCATCGCCAATAATCGTGTCCCACTTGTCTGTGCGCAATGTGCCGTCTTCGTTCAACGCTTCGTTGACCACGTCCCATCCGCCGATTCGTCCCTTGTATCTGCCGACCACCGTAAAAATATGGTCGCGCATCCGGGCGATCAATGCATCGCGGGAGATAGTATTGCCATTGGTGCCCTGAAAAACCCACTCCGGCGTCTGTTGGTGCCAGATCAAATTATGCCCGACGATGAACATGTGGTTCGTTTCGCCAAAGGCGACATATTGGTCCGCGTCGCTAAAATCATATTCGCCTTGCCGCGGATGGACGGATTCCCATTTCAGGCAATTCTCCGGGCTGATCGAATTGAACTGCTGCTGCACAATCGCCACCGCCTTCGGATCGGTGCCTTCGTATTCCGATTCATTGAGCGCTGTTCCGACCAAAAAATCGTTCTTGAAAGCGTCCTTGAGCGTGGTGGATGGGGTACAGGGCGGTTGGGTGGCGCAACCGGCAAGGACCGCCATCGCCATCGCAAATATGTAATGCGGATATTTCATGATGAGCCTATGCCGCCGCCAACCTCCGACGCTCGGCCAATTCGTCGGCCATCTGGATCGTGGTGCTTTTGCTCAAAGGCAGGCTGATGAGTAAAACGGTGCAGATCCCGAACAACACGGCGGTGAGAATGCTGACACAAAAGCGAAAGCCATGCACGGCGTCCGGTGTGTCGGGCATCGTTGTGTTATAGTTGAAAAACCATTTCATGGTCATCAAGAAGGCGGCCGAACCGAGCGAGAGGCCGCATTTGAGGGCAAACATGATCGTCGCGAACACCATACCGGTGAAACGCCGGCCGGTTTTCCATTCAGAATAGTCCGCCGTGTCCGCGAAGATGGCCCACGTCAGCGGGATCGAAGGCGCATACGCGATCGCCGTGAACTCTGTCAGGGCGATCATGCCCCAGATATTCGTCGGCGAGAGAAAATAAAACGCCAGCCAGCCGACCGTGGCCAGGGCAAAGCAGGTTGCGCACACGGCTTTTTTCCCGAATTTCTTCGCGAGTGGCGGCGAAAGCACGATCACGAGAATGGTCGTGGCCATGTTGAGCATGAAGATGATGCTGAAGAAAACGCTGGCAACATTTGTGTTCGCCAGGTTTGACCGGTCGCCATGGACAACGTAGCCCAGCCATTTGTCCAAAAATCCCGTGGGAACTTCACCGGAACCAAGCGGCAGCGCCACCAGTCCAAAATGACTCAGCCAGTCAAACATCGCTGCCTTGTCGGCGTAATGGAAAAAGTAATTATACTGCGCCCCGCCGCGAAAAGTGAGGATGGCAAAATGCACCAGCGTCCAGCACCACATGATTTTCCAGGGATTGTTTTTGATCAGGTCAGCGGCATCCTGGAGTGGCGAAGATTTTACGTTTTTGACCGGCTTGATCCGCTCGCGCGTCGTGGAAAAGGTGATGATGAATAAAACAAGGCATATCACCGACCAAATGGTCATCACGACGTGCCAACCATGTTGCAGGTCATGCTGGGGACCGGCGAATTTGTCTCGCAATGGCAAGGTGAACCCAACGACGATAAACTGTGCTGCGTTCACCGCGATGAAGCGGTACGAATTCAGGCTCGTGCGCTCATTCACGTCGCCGGTCATGACGCCGCCGAGTGCCGCATAAGGCATGTTGTTCATCGAGTAAACTGTCATCAGCAAGGTATTGGTGATGGCCGCATAGGCGATCATGGCGCCCATGTTCCAGCCTTTGGGCGTCGTATACGCAAGAATCATCAGGACACACCACGGAATTGCGGTGAACAGGATCCACGGACGGAATTTTCCCCAGCGTGTGCTTGTCCGATCCGCCAGGATGCCGACAATCGGGTCCGCGAAGGCGTCCCAAAGCCTCGGCCAAAAGAGGATCGCCGCCGCGGCGGTCGCGGTAAGGCCGAACACATCCGTGTAAAAATTCGTCTGAAAGTAAATCATCGTTATGAAGACGAAGTTCGTTGCGGAATCCGCGCAGCTGTAACCGGCTTTCTCGACGAACGATAATTTTTCAGTGGATGCAGCCATAGGTTTTTGGGTTGTTATTTTGTGACCGTCAAAACGACTTTCTGCAGATCATCATCGCGTGATGAATTGCCGACCATGACCTCAAACTCGCCCGGCTCGACGACATATTTCGTGTTGATATCGTAGAACGCGAGCGACTCGGGCGTGATTTCCAATATCACGGTTTTGGTTTCGCCCGGGCGCAATTCGATTTTCTGGAAACCTTTCAACTCCTTGATCGGTCGTGTTACGGAGCTGACGAGGTCGCGGATATACATCTGCACGATTTCGGTGCCGGCGCGTTTTCCGGTGTTTGTGACCTCCACCAACACCTGTGTGGAACCGTTCGCGCGGATTTTTTTATGTTTCAGCCGCACGTTCTTGAAACCGAACGTCGTATAGCTCAGGCCGTAACCGAATGGGAACAACGGCGTGACATCCGCGAACAAATAACCGCGCCGTGCGGACGGCTTGTAATTGTAAAACGCCGGCAGATGTCCGGCGGAGCGGGGGATGGTGATCGGCAATTTACCGCCCGGATTGAAATCGCCGAACAACACGTCCGCCACTGCGTGACCGCATTCCTGTCCCAGATACCAGCATTCAAAGATCGTCGGAACATTTTTGGCGACCTGGTTGATGGAAAGAGGACGCCCGTTGAACAGAAGGACAATCACCGGTTTGCCCGTCGCCAGCATCGCCGCGACCAGTTCATCCTGCCGCCCGATCAAATTCAGGCTCGTGCGGTCGCCCATGTGCTTGAGGTTCCACGCCTCGCGCGAGGTCTGCTCGTTGCCGCCGATGGCCAGGACGATGACATCCGCCTTTTTGGCCAATTCAAACGCTTCGGCGATCTGCTTGCGGTCCTCGGCCGGATCGCTTTCCAGGACTTCGTCCTGTTGCCACGAGCCGGACCGGGTGATTTTGCAACCTTCACTATAAATGATCGTGGCCCGATTACCGACTTTGGCCTTAATACCCTCGAGTACGGTGACGTCGTGCTTGGGCGCGCCGCTATAACCGCCCAGCAGGCTGCGGTTCGCGTTCGGTCCGATGACGGCGATGGTCTTGTACTTGTTCAGGTTCAACGGCGCCAGATTGCCGTCGTTTTTCAACAGCGTGATGGTTTCGCGCGCGGCCTGGAGCGCCAATTTGCGGTTCACCTCGCTGCCAACTACCTTCGCCGCCACATTCGGGTCCACGTACGGATCGTCGAACAGGCCCATCTTGAATTTCCACAGCAACATCGGCGCGATCAGCTCGTCCAATTGTGATTCCTTAAGGACGCGTTTGCGTACCAGTTCGACGAGATGCAGGTAACAATCCGGCTCTGGAAATTCGATGTTCACGCCCGCCTTCACCGAGAGCGCGCCCGCTTCGGCCTTGTCCGCCGCCACAAAATGGCCGTGTGTGTCGGGGCGATGATTCAGCTCCCAGATGGAATAATAATCTGAAACAACGAAGCCTTTGAACGCCCATTCCTTGCGTAGCACATCGCGCAACAGCCAGGTGCTGGCATGCGACGGCACCCCGTCGATCTCGTTGTAACTCGCCATCACGCTGATTGCCCCGGCTTTTTGGATGGCCTCCTTGAAAGTGAACAGGAATGTCTCGCGCAAGACCCGCTCCGACACATTCACCGGCGCGCAATTCATCCCCGACTCCGGCTGGCCGTGCGCCGCGAAATGTTTCAACGTTGCGATGACACGGGTCTTGTTCTGGAATTTTGCGTCACCCTGGAAACCACGGACGGCGGCGATACCCAGCCGCGAGACCAGGTACGGGTCCTCGCCGTAAGTCTCCTCCACGCGCCCCCAGCGCGGGTCGCGTGCCACGTCCACCACCGGCGTTAACGCCTGGTGAGCCCCGCGCGCGCGCGTCTCTTCCGCCGTCATCGTGTATAGCTTTTCAACAAGGTTGGGATTGAACGTCGCGCCCAGGCCGATGGGTTGGGGAAAACTCGTGCCCTCGTGTGCCGCATGGCCGTGCAGGCATTCTTCATGAAAGAAAACCGGGATACCCAGCCGCGAATTCTCGATGAAAAATTTCTGGATGGCGTTGGTCAATTCGGCCATCCCGCGCGCTGTTTTGCCGCGCCACGGCTCCGTCGCCGGCGCGCCGGCGTCGCTGGGGCGGCCCACCTGCCCGATGCCATGGCCCTTTTTGAAACTGGCTTTGGCCTTGGCAGGATCGAAATTGCCGGCGGCGTCGAGGAGTTTGGTGTTTTTGTCCTGCCACACGCACATCATTTGCGCGGTCTTTTCTTCCAGGGACATGCGCTTGAGCAGATCGCGAACGCGCTTTTCAGCGGGCAAATTCCGATTCTTATAAGCCGGGGTCGCGGCGACAGCCTGTTTCTTCATGCGCAATAGCAGTTTTGAGTGCTACACGGTGTGAAATAGCGCGGCAATTTTCAATTTTAATTCCATGGACAATTCTACAAACATCCCTGAAAAAAGTCCTACTTGTACTCAAAAATATGTACAAATGTGGTGGGGCGAGACTCTGTCGAACCCTGAATTCGGTAGGGCGTCCCGATATATCGGGAAGCGACGACTGGTAATATTCCCAAATCTCCATCCGTCCTGAAGCAGGACAAATCGAACGTACAAGGGGCGGTGGATTAAACGGTATTGACGGCTTCAATCTCGCGGCGCAAAAATACGTGATGAAGAAGCCCATTTACATCATTTGTTTAGGCCTATTGTTTTCAACAGGCTTTGTTTTTGGCCAGGATGAAATGACGCCGGAGCGATTCCTGGAAACTGTAAATGCACCAGCTGATGCGGTGCCCCTGATACCACAACTAGCCAAAGTACCGATCTGGACCAACGCCGTGGCGAGCAATATAATGATTTTTGCATCAGGCGGGGTATTTCAGGAGAAAATGGCAAGAACTGCTCACACAGTTCGTGGCAAATTTTTGATTTTTACTGAACAGTCCAAATTATACACCCGGCCGATGAATACCATCCTGACATTCGACGAAAAAGCCTCTGCATTGAAAGCATATGTTCTTCATAAGAATCGGCAGGGCAGCGATATAATCACTGAAGGGTCAGTGGCCTATAATTTTGCAACAAAAACTTATGCCATTACCGTATCGTCTCAGGGCAATATTACGGAAACCACAAAAGGCTCTTACACGGATACAGAAGAGAATGCCAAAACGGTTATTTACAAAGATGGTGTGCTGTTTTTGACGCGTGAGGTTACGACATGGCCAGTGACCGATAAATCCATGTCCCCATGACCAATAACCGTCCAATCTCGAAAGGTTTCGCATGTTTCATTGTCATTATCGTGGGCGCGTTGTTTGTGGGCATGTTTTGGCTGTTTGATGTTCGCAGTATTGAGGCATTGTGGCAACAGCATGAGGCTGAATCGTTCCCTCATACCCAGGGGCGCGTGTTCTCTAGCGAGGTGACCATAACTCACGGTTCCAAGGGCAGTATCCATTACCATGTTTATATCACTTACAATTACGTTGTGAATGGACAGGAATATCATGGCGGCCGCTACCGTTACGATGGACATCCCGGCAATCAGGGTGAGGCAAACGCGATCGTGGCATCCCATCCGGCCGGCACCGCCATAGATGTTTATTACAATCCGCAGGATCCGGCAGACTCTGTGTTGTCCACGGCGGTGGACGCGCAGGATGTCTACATTTTATTTCTGTTTACGCCGTTGTCTTTATTCATTTTGTGGCCCCTTGCAATTTCCTTTCAAAATATGGGCTGGGGTGGTTCGCCAGCGGGCGGGGGCGTGAAGCTGATTTCGGAAATGATGGTCACGCGGGCGCGGTTGCCACGCTTTTGGCCGATCATGTTGGGATTGCCAGTGCTGTGCGGCCTTTCTCTATTGGCCGGCATTCTAATGGCCACGGGCGTTTTGTCCGGCCCGCCGCTGATGATGGGCGGATGGCTATTGCCCTGCGTTTTGCTGGGCGGTGCCGCGGCGTATGGCTGGCAATATTGGAAAATCCATTCCGGCCGGCAGGACTTAGTGATCGATGAGGGGGCGCAAACGATTCTGTTGCCGCTGACCTACAAGCGGCGTGCGCAGACGCCGGTGTCATTCTCGGAAATTCAGGCAGTGGCACTCAAAAAAGTGCGGCATCAGACCAAGAGTGGCGTGTATTACAGCTATATGGTCACCCTGGAAATGAAGGATGGCTCAGTTCAAAACCTGATCAACCTGAATCAGGCCCGCGCGGAAGCGTTTGCAGCGTGGCTTAAAGAAAAATTCGGTTTAACGGGCGACACGCCCGTGTTGAATCCAGAAGCGTGAATTCGCAAGCGGGCTTGAAATGAACGGATTATGCATGTTGAATTTACGGCACCTCCGTGTATTAAATTATGAAATGCGATGCCTGTGGCATTGAATCCGATTTCAAAGCGGGCTTCATCAACGAACGCAAATCGTTTTCGAAGTCGCGCCGAACCCTTTGTGCCAATTGCTGGCGGCGACGGCATCATACTTTCGAGGGCTGGAATCAGGTGTCGATATTAGCGGCTGGCATCGTTGGTTATGTCCTGTTTTGGCTCGATCCATCGTCGGTCGTTGGACGGTTTCTGACGACGTTTTTCCTGCTGAATATCTTCCTTATTCTGTCAATTGTTCCTCATGAGCTGGGGCATGCGATTGCTGCGCGGTTGGTTGGTTGGCGGGTCTTTGCAGTGGTGATCGGATTGGGGAAGCAGGTTTTCAAGTTCCGCGTGGCCGAAATCATTTACAGTTTCCATTGGCTGCCGGTCGCCGGAGTCACGCGGGTGGCTCCAACCGACGCGCGGTGGTTTCGGGTGAAACGTTTTATTGTCTTTTCGGCTGGACTCGTGGTTAATGCGGCAATCGCCGGAATCATATTATTGATTTGGTCGGAAGCATGGCATGATTTTGGATTTTGGGGCCTTCCCCGCCTGGCGCGCCTTTGCCTCTGGGCGAACCTTTACATCCTGGTATTCAACCTTTGGCCGCGCCAATCCAAAGCGCTGGGGATGGCTACGGATGGCAAACAACTGCTCAAGACGTTTTCGAAGAAAAAAGAGGACATCGACAAACTTCTGGCGGCTCGTTTCGTATTGGAAGCAATGGTGCGGCGGGACGAATACAAGGATTCAGCAGGTGCGCTGGATTGGTGCAGGAAAGGGCTGGCGGCGTTTCCTTCAAATGTGCATTTGCTGAACATGACCGGGGTTTTGTGTTTGGATGGAGGGGATTATCGGGGCGCTCGACAGATTTTCTGCCAACTTCTGTCCGGAGAAGTGGACCAGAAAGGGATTCGCTTCGTCATTTTGAACAACATTGCCTATACGGATGCTTTGCTCGGGGACACGGAGTTATTGTCGGAAGCCGATGAGTATTCAAAGGAGGCGTATGCCGGCGCTCCGTGGGTGCCGTTTATTGTCGGGACGCGTGGGACGGTGCTGGTGGCTATGGGGCAGCTTGAACCGGGTATAAAAATGCTCAAGGAGGCGTTGGAAAAAGTACCGCTTCCCCGCAACAAAGCCGAAAATGCCTGTCATCTTGCCATGGCCCATTTCCGGCTGGGGAAGCCCGAAGAGGCCGGCAAGTATTTGAAGCTGGCCAAACAGTTGGATGCTGAATGTCGGCTGATTAAACGGACAGAAGCGGAACAACAGAAGAACGAAGCAGTTACTTGATCCTTTTTCCTGTCACCCATCATTTGTCACACGCCATGCAGAATTTGTTTCTGAGCAACGTTACGAATCGAATTTCTTGTGCCAAGGCTCGTCTATGCCAGGTATGGGTGTGGTGATATGACCGGTAAGACGAATGGGGCAAGTAGGTTCCACCGTCCTTTCAGGACAGAGAGTTTTTTAGGGCGTTAGCAGCTACGTTGTGGCTGGCTACATTCCGGCCGTCGCTTCGCGATTTTTTTTCGGCTCGCGAGTACCAGCCTTCGTTAAAATTTCGGCCCGGCAAGAGCTCGACCCTCCGATATTATTGATGAAAACTTTCGGGTGGACCGAGGTAGCTTTCTCTTTCTCCTCCGCAGTTCACGACAATTTTTTGAAGAACCACGCCCGGATCCACCATCCAGAATTTAAGCGTGTGGTAGCCGGGCTTGTCGAGCAGATGCGTGGATTTGCTTATGCGGCTATTGTTTTTTACCGCAGTTCCCCAATCGGCATTTCCATTTTGCGCGCTGTATTTTTGGGGAACGAGCGTGATGATTTGCGGCGTTTCGTCGTCGAATGAGACCGCATATTGAATCCCGCGATCCGGCATAAAATTCAAAATGGGTGAGGTGACGGCGACAACTTCGGTCGTTTTCACATCAAACAAATACATTTTGTATTCGAGCGAGGGGGAATCTTTTCCTGGCACGGCGGCAGGCGCGCGCGCCGGGCCGGTGGCTCTCATTCCCGACAAAGTGCGCCCGTAATCTTCAATTTTGATCCAGCGATTTTCCCCGGCATCGGTTTCTTTTGAGTAATGTTCCGGTTCGATGGAGACATAACCATCGCCTTCGACAAAGCCGTGCAACGAATTGCGCGTCAATTCAGTGGGATCAAACGCAGTGACGTTCACGGTCACCCGGCCACCCGCGCCGGAAAGGGTAATGGTTCCGTTCGTGGTATTTTTGGGAATATTGTCCCAATCGATACTGATCCAAAGGCGCTGGTCTTTTCCAATGTTGGCGCCGAAGCTGGACGTATCCTGGGGGCCGGATGAAAGAGGATTGCTGATTTGAATCCAGGGCGCGCTTGCCGTGGCGGTGAAATCAAAGGCCGTTTTGCCCTGGTTGAAAACGTCGACGTAATATTTCTGCCGGTTGAACGAATCAAATTGCGGCAACGCGGCCTCACCATTGGTGATCGCCGTTTCTGACCCATCCACGGCCACACCCATGGTCGCCGCCTCGGGCACATCAACCGTGGTGAGATCAACCGCTCTCAGGGAATTGCGGCGCGGGTCGGCCCAGCTTGTATAGCCGATGATGCCCTGGTCCATGAAATGGTCCCATTTGCCGTCGAGAAAAGTGTGGTTGTAATCATCAAACAGGTTCGTTTCGGCGGCGAAAAGGGAGCGTGTCTCATCGGCATAATCATTTGCGCTGGCCCGTCCCTGCTGGGCATACAAATCATTTTTTGCCGCGGCAAGATACATGTCATTGAGTTGCGCAGAGGCTTTGACCGGGAACAAAACCAATTCATAGAACGCGGCGCGTTCGTCCTGGGGAAGTTTGGTGGAAATTACCTGCGCCTTGTCGGCGAGGTCATCGTAATCGTTGACGACATTGTCGAATTCCTGGTAATCGACGAGGCTGTAAGAGCGGGCGTCCACCAGTTCCGGTTTGCGGCGGCCGTTATATTTTGTGTATTTGGAAAGGATATCGGCGATGTCGCCGGCATAATTGGGTCCAAATTGTTGTTCGGCCCAGAGGCGGGTATATTCGTCAATATTATCATTGGTCCATTTGTCGGAATCCCATCCCAGATCCAAAAAATATTGCATGGGCAACTCGTAACCTTTGAAGTGGCCGACGTTGACGATCCAAACCCGGTCCGCGCCGTATTGTTTGGCGAGCGACATTTGATCCCAGATCTTTGGCAGCGGGCTGCTGTCGAGCCATTGATAGCTTCGCGGGCCGCCGTAATAATCGAAGTGATAATAAATTCCTGCGCCGCCGCTGCGATTGGCTTCCGCGGCGGTCGGCAGGCGGCGAACGTCACCCCAATTGTCTTCGGCCCAAAGCAGCGTCACGTCATCGGGCACGCGCATCCCGGCGTTATAATAATCCATCACCTCTTTGTAGAGACACCAAACCTGGGGCACCCGGGTCACATCGGGATTAATGGTTTGAGCAAGGATGCTTCTTTGATCACTTACGATCTTTTCGAGTAATGCCATGTTGGCTTCCGGGCCGCCCGGAGCCATCGGTGTGTCGTTTGCGCCCCGCAACCCGATGGTGATGAGGTTGTCGTAATTTTTATTTCGTTCGATGCCTTCACGCCAAAAATTTGAAACCACATCCGGAATCTTCGCGTAATTCCAACTGCCGTATTCTTCCGAATATTGCCGGTCCCACTCTTTTTGCGCGCGCATCATCGGTTCCTGGTGCGACGTGCCCATCACGATCCCGTATTCATCCGCTAAAACGGGATTATTGGTATCGTCTTCGTTGAAGGCGTTGTTCCACATCGCCGGCCAGAGATAATTGCCCTTCAGCCGTAAAATCACTTCAAAAAGGTTCGTATAAAATCCCGGGCCGTAATCGGCCGCGCCGCTGTATCCCGGCGCACTGCCAAATTTTGCCTGGATCCAACCCGACAAATCCGGCGCCTCATCATTGAGAAAAATCCCGCGATATTTCACCGATGGCGGTCCCTGGATATATTTCCCGGCGCGAACAAATAGCGTGTCATGATGTTTTGGCGGCACATCGTCCCAGAAATACCAGGGCGAGATGCCGATCTCCTCGGACAGGTCGTAGATGCCGTAAATGGTCCCGCGTTTGTCGCTACCGCAGATCACCAGCGCGTTTTGGATGCCGGGAAACGGATTCGAGACGGTCTGCAGGAAAAACGATTCCCATTTGTTGCTGATGGCAGAGACGTCAATCTTTCCGCTTTGGATCAATTCGTCGATGAGCGCGCTTTTGCCGATGGAACCGATGATGATGACGTTCGCCCCGGCGCTGTTGGCGTCATGCGCTATTTGCGGAAGAACACCGCTGACACGCGAAATATCCATCTGCAGGTTGCCCGCGGCGATCAGAACGCCGGTAAAATCGTTCGTATCCACCAGCAGGTTTGCGGCGGCTTGGTTTTGAACGATGGACGCGGCGTTGTCGCTGGAACTGGTCTCGACGTATCGAATTTGTCCGAGGCCAAAACAATCTCGCCCAGACAACAACAACAACACTGCCAGCAACGCGATGGCGCGGCAGATTTGCATATTACATCGTTTTAGGCACATAGCCGGATTCGATATAACGATCGGCCCACTCCAGGAACGTCGGCCAATTCGGAGCATCCGTATGGCCGCCATCATGTTGCCGCCAGGCGAGGACGCCGTTGGTGATGGCCAGGTTGAGCGGCGGCATGGGGGCGGTCAGGTAATTATTGGTCACGCCCAAATCCTGCTGGCCAAGCAACCGGAAAACCGGTCCGGCGGCGAGGGTGGCCATGTAACTGCCGTGTTGATCGATCCACGGGCCTTCCGCGCCCGGCTTGCCGCCGGTAGCGCCGTCGCTGATGAAGGTCAATCGCGGAGCGCAAAGAGCGATCAATTCATGCGCATCCACCGGCAGATCGCCCGGGTTCAGCGGGCCGCCATATTTAAGGAAATTTCCGGCCATCCAATGGTATTCGCCCGAGCCGGTGATATTTTCCACCAGTTCACCGTAGTTGCGCCGCGAGAGTTTCGCGCCGGCTTCGCCGGAAGAGCCGACCAATCCCATGTAGAAACGTTGGTCGTATGCCAGGGTGACAATGGTGGCTTTGCCATATCGCGATACTCCTTCGATGCCGACATGGTTGGTATCCACGGCGGGGTCGGTCTCAAAATAATCCATTGCCCTGCTGGCGCCCCACGCCCATGCGCGCAACGCGCCCCAATCATCCGGCTTGCGCGGCTGGCCTTTGTTGCACAGGCCGATGATGCCCTTGGTCAGGCCGGCGCCGTTGTCAGCCTGGTAGCTGCCCGGGACAAGGATGGCGTAACCCCAGCCATTCGACAAAACCTGTTGTTGCCAGGCATTGAATCCGCCGAATCCTCCACCGCCAAATCCCCGGAGCCGGTTTGTGCCGCCGCCAAAACCACCATTGCGGTTCGTTCCTCCGCCAAATGCAAAACCGCCACCGCGATTGGTACCACCAAAGCCGCCGAATCCGCCGCGACCGCGGCCAAATGCGGCAAAATTAAAACCGTAATCGATTATCACAGGCACTGGGCCAGTGGCATTGGCGGGAGTAGTGAGTGTCAAATCAATGTCCACGCTGATGAGCGGATACGAGGAATTATCCACATGACCGTTGAGGTGTTTGGTGATGACGGTGATGGCGCCGTTATTGGTGTGCTCCACGCTGGTCACTTTCCAGGTCACCGCCGGGACATTTGCCGGGACGCGGCCATACACTTCGCGATCAAACATTTCGACGATCTCCGGGCGGCGCAATTTCCACCACTGTTCCGGGGTGGCAACTTTTTGGCCATCATTCATTGTCAACGGATCCGGGAGGTTCGGGTAGGGATTGGCCTTGGATTCGTCGGTATTCCGGTAATTTGGGGCACTGGGATTGTTGCCATCTGCGCCCGGTCTTATTGTTTTGATACCGAGTTGGTCCATCATATTTTGATGGTCCTGCTCGGCGGTCCAATTCATTGGAGCCGGCAGATTATTGGTGGTCGTTGTTGTCGTGTCCTGCGCGCGGAGCTCAATCGCGGCCAGAACAGCCGGAATGATAAATAAAATGGAAGAGGCAGTGATTTTCATTTTTTGTTGATTTGTTGGTTATGGTGATGCTCTTAAAGATTGTCGCTGTCAATTCTGTTCTGCGCCTGCCGAATGTTTATTGCGGTTGAAACGGCTGAAATTGAGATTGGATTGTTCGGGTCGGAAACAAAAGGCCATGCACATGGACAATACTGTGAAACTCTGGCCACGTATTCATGACTCGTGTTCATTTATGGAATCATTAGAAATTTTTTTCCACTAACTTATAAAAGCGCGGTGTTTCCAACCGCCCATATCCTGTTTTACAGCAGGTTCCGTCGCCATCACCGCCTGATAAATCGGTTTGCATAGCCATTAAAAGGATACTAAACCCAATGTTAATCCTTTCGGAATAGAGGATATTACGAATCAGATGGAACATACTCTGAATCAGCGATTTTCTGAAATAGCCGCTCAGCAATTTTTGAAGCAAATAAGAAATTTTAAAATTCTGTAAAAAAGACGCGAATTTCCCCTTGACAGATATCCGGGTTTTAAGATAAAGTTCGAGGCACGAACAAATCCCTGAACAAGTCCAATAAGCGTTTTCGCGTCCATGCGTAAAATCGATTTAAATAATTTTCAGGTAGCGACGAGCGAGACGGCCCGCGATATCAACAGCCGGATCATGCTTAACCTCGTTCGCAAGCATCAGCCTATTTCGCGCGCGGATTTGACGCGGTATTCGGGGTTGCAACGCAGCACCGTTTCGGTGATCACGGAACAGCTCATCTCGGAACGCTGGTTGCGGGAAGGAGATACGGCGCAGGCGCCACGCGGACGCCGTCCGACTTTTCTGCATCTGAATGAAGACCGCGCCGGCTTCTTCGGCATCAATGTGCGCCCCTTTGCCACCAATATGGCTTTGGCCAATTTGACCGCTGATTTTCTTGCCCAGGAATCCATGCCGACGCCATCGAGTGCGGATCAATTTGTGGTTCAGGTAAGCCAGCGGATCCGGCATTTGATGGCGGAGTTTCCTCAAATGGCGTATGAGGGGATTGGCGTGAGCCTGCCCGGCCGCGTGGATCTTTCCTCCCAGAAGTTTATTTTTGCGCCCAACCTGAATTGGCGGGCGGAGGATTTAAAAGAGCGGCTGGAGCAGGCGACCGGTTTGCCGGTGGACCTGGAGAACGAGGCGAATGCCTGCGCCCTCTCTGAATTCTGGTTCGGGCATCACTCCGATGGCGCGCGCAATTTGATCGCCGTTGCGGTCTCTGAAGGCATCGGCATCGGGATGGTGTTGAACGGCCAGCTCGTCCGGGGACCTTCGGGATTGGCCGGTGAATTTGGCCACGTGGCGCTTACCGAAGAGGGGCCACAATGCGGTTGCGGCAATACCGGATGCTGGGAAGTGTACGCCTCCAATTCCGCAGCGGTGCGTTATTATAACGACGCCGTCGCCGCAGGACGCAATGGAAAGGGCCGTCTGCATGGGAAGAACGGCAAGCACTCATTGAACGGGAAAAGTTCTTTGAACGGCGCCATTACTTTTGAAGACGTGCTGGAACTGGCCGAGCAAGGTGACCTTCAGGCGCTCGCGGCCCTGGACCGGATGGCGCATTACCTGGGCACCGGCATCGCGATGCTGGTCACCGGATTGGCGCCGGATGCCATCGTCGTGGTCGGGGAAGTGACCCGCGCCTGGGACCGGATCGAGCCGATCATCAATGAAGTGGTCAAACGCCGTTCCTTCACACACGCGACCACGCGCATCTATGCCAGCGGCCCGGCCCCGCAACCCCGGTTGCGCGGCATCATCGCCCTGGTTTTGCAGAAACATTTTGGAGCGCCGGCCATCGGATGAAATGCGAACATCATATTTATTTATTTTGTTCGGCCTATGAACTAATTGATTAGATTTTGAAATAAAATGAATTTGAATATGAACAACAATGCTCTGGTGGAACTCAAACTTGCGGGAGGGGTGCTTCCCGAGGACCGGCGTAATGGGTTGGTCTCGCAAATCGCCGATCGGATCCGGCGCAGCATCCTGTATATGGCCGAGCATTTGGATCAACCGCTGCAGATTTCGGCATTGGCGGCGCAGGCTAATGTCTCGCCCTCGCACTATTTTGCCCTGTTCAAACGGCAGATCGGCAGGCCGCCGATTGATTTCTTCATCCGCCTGCGGATGGACCACGCGCGGGAATTGCTGGATTCCACCTCGTCCAGTGTCAAGGAAATCGCGGCAGAAGTTGGCTATCACGACCAGTTTTATTTTTCCCGGGTATTCAAGTCGGTGCACCGCGTGGCGCCCACGGAGTATCGCCGGCGTAGTGGGAAACCAAAGATGGTTGAGCCTTCAAACGGACGCGCCATCAAGCCGTTGTCGATTTTTGAGGCCGGTACGGTGACTCGTGAGGGCCAATCAATGGCGTTTAACCAATTCGGCCAAAATAACGGCCGTAATCATTACAATGGACAAACCATGACTTCCCTTCCGGAGCAAACCCAATTGCGAAAATGATGAACGATCGGATTAAAATGATTGCGCCGACACATATGCCGATTTGCCGACTGCAGCCTCCCCGGGAGGCCGCCGGTTTCATTTCCCACCGCCAAACAGGAGAAAACTTGAAAAGTATCAACCCTCAAATCGAAGACAGTATAAACACTGAAAAATGACATGAAAATCATAGCTTTATCCATGCCAAACATAGCTTTGTCCATTCCCAAAGAAAATGGCGCTGCTATAGTCAACGTCAATTCTAACCCCAGCGATATGACCCGGCCTGATGCTATTTCAGTTGCGCTTGCCAAAAGCGATAAGACGGGTTTCGCCCGTTCGACGCGCCCCGGATATCTGGCGCGACGCGGCTTTACCTTGATTGAGCTTTTGGTGGTCATTGCCATTATCGCCATTTTGGCGGCGATGCTCTTGCCGGCGCTGGCCGCCGCCAAGTTCCGTGCCAAGGAAGTCAACTGCACTTCGAACATGAGGCAATGGTGTACTGTGGTCAACATGTATGCCAACGAGAACCAGGAAAACCTGCCCAGCTTCGACGCTGCCGGCGGCGGTGGTTATGCATGGGACGTGGGAACGAACATGCCTGCCGGCCTCTCGCCCTATGGGCTGGTTCCTGCCATGTGGTTTGACCCTGTGCGTCCGATGGATTTTCAAAACGCAAATAATTCTTGTGTCACGGGCCTTGGCCATCAACTCTCCAGCATTGCCGATTTGTCGTATGCTTTAAGTACCGGCAAGGGCTTCTCGGGAGAATGCATTTTATACTACAATTGGTGGGTGCAGCGTATAGAGATAGGAGGAGCGAATGGTTCTGCTGCGTACCCTCCCGATTATTCGGTGGAGAAATCTTTTGAGATACCGAGTTATGTTACTCAAGGACAGCCAACCTGTCTCTATTACGGCTGGCCTGACAAGATCACCAGCAAAGCGGCGGCGAATGTGCCGTTCATCGGTTGCGATGCAGCATCGGGGACTGGCGACGGATTGGATTCGACCACCGCTGGTGATCTGGTTGCGGACATTGCGCCCAACACCTCCCACTTTTATAACGGCAAACTGGAAGGCATCAATGTGGCGTATGCCGATGGGGAAGTTTCGATGCACAACCAGAAACAGATCAAGTGTGTGTATAACCCCAGCGGCAACACTAGCTATTACTTTTTCTATTGATCCGATTTTTATTTTTAATCTGACCTATTACGCCAAACCTAAACCAAACAAACCAATGAAAATAACAACTCAAAAACATCCATTCACTGTCATCCTGGCAGTGCTGTTGGCGGCTCTGGCCGCCTTTGTAACCACCGGTCAGGCGCAGCCGACCTTTCAAACGGTGACCAACGGCCTGGTCGATTACTACCCGCTCCAGGGGACCACGCCCGGCAGCACCAATGCCACCCCAGACCTGATTGGCCGGCGCGATTTCACCATGGTCAACATGACTGGTGCCAACTTTATCAGTGACTCCCATGGCGGTATTGACGGTTCTAAAGTAATTAACTTGAGCCAATCGGGTGGTGCCACGATTCTTCTCTACCTTTCAAAAGGACAAAATCCGCTGCCTGGTGGCACCTTCGATAATCTGCCCTTTATCAACCAGCGCAACGCGACGATGAACTTTTGGATCAAGGGCAACCCCACGAACGCTAACATCAGCGGCGAGGTGCGGGAATGGGCGGAATGCGCCCAGGACGGGCAGAGCAGCCCATTTTTGTCGATCAGCTCCAAAAATTCCGGCATTGATTCCTTTGCGCACTTTTTTCTGCGCGATGATACCACCACCACGGATCCCAATGGGGTTAGCGTGATGTCCATGCCCGATGGCACTTATGAGCTTCCGTTAATGAATGCGGGAGGTGGAAATTATTGGACACAGGGTGGAAATTACACGACCAACACCCCTCTGGACGGCAACTGGCACATGTTCACGATGATTATTGATTCAAACGCGAACTGCTACGTCTACATTGATGGCATTTTGGATGGCGGCCAGGGAGGCAACGGGGCCAACGATTCTTATGGCAATCCCCAGATGCTCAAGCCTCTTTTTGTCACCAACGCTTACTATACCACCAACATTTATCCCTCAGCCGGTGTGTCCAACCCTCCGCCAAGTGGTTATGTGCAATGGGTGGTTCCTTATGTGAATGATGTAAATAAGGGAGGGTCAACCGTCTTTGGCGGTTTCGACCGCAATGGCGCTATCTCCGCCGGCCTTAATGAGGAAATCAGCGATATCGGCTATTGGAACCGCGCCCTCTCCACCAATGAAATGCAGTATCTCATGACCAACTCCGGCGATTTCTCCGCCATACAACTCAACACGAACTTGATCTCAATCAATGGGGCGGGCTTGACCGCGGATTTGCGTGAGGTCGGTGTAGGAGGCGTCGTGCAGCTTAGCTGGAACGTTACTGGCGCGAGCAGTAGCCCCGGCGGTATTACCATTAGCGGCGTGTCGGGTGATTTCAGTTCCTCCCCGGTGGGATCGACACTTGTGACGCTGCCCCAGCTGCCTGTGAATGGGGTTGGGACTTACACCTTCACCCTGAGGGCGCATAATGGTATTGTTGCCGACCAGTTCGCCAGTGTTACGGTTTATACCTTTCCGGGCGTGCCTTCGAACTGGAATCTCATCCAAAGATTTGATAAGGTGTTTCAGCCCACCACGGCCGGTATTGCCACCACGAATAACTGGGTTGGCATTGATTCCTATTTCGGCGGAAACATGGACCGGTTTAACGTCACTCCGGTCAACGGGAACGAGGTACTATCGCCCAAGACCGGCTATGTGCCGGATAACACGCAACCTATCGGTTTCGATCCTGCAGGCTCACTGGCCTATGCGCAATTGGGACATTTGACCCTGGCTCCCGGCCAAAACAGCACACTGTTCTTCCGGTTTTCACTTCATGATCCCGGAACTTTTGACGGCAACGGCCCCGACAACCTGGGTATCGTCAGTGCGTTGGACTTCGCGGCCGGCCTGACTGATTACGGCTTCGCCACTGGTCCGCTGGGCTACAATACAAATAGTCTTGGCGCAGCACTTCCAGGATCAGAAGGCACCTTTGGCCCCAATATCGAGATCACCCGCTATGATTCCAGTGGCAATTATGCCGCTGTGCCCTTTGACCTGAACGCGCAGGACTATAGTGGAACGTCGGTGACCAATACCTATTCGTACATCTCATCAGTCAATGCGAGTGGGCTGCAGACCAATGTGAACTACATGCTCTGGATGGATGTCTCGAACAATAACACCATGGCAAATATCACTGATACCACCACCAATACCATCAATGAACCGACCTTCACGGTGTGGCTGCAGGCGCAAGGTTCCCCTACCCGCACCCTCCTGTTCTCAAACTACTACGGTACGCGGAGTTACATCGGCGACGCTGCCAGTGATAACCCGAACCCGAATCTGAACAAGCTGTGGTTCGGTGTCGCCAACGAATCCCTTAATTCCGGGGGGGCCTTCATCGAAACCAACAACATGCTCCTGCTGGATGACATGTATATGAGTTCGGGCGCATACAATTCAACCATCCCCCGGTTGTTTGACCTGACCTCCATCGTCCGCAGTGGCGCCAACGTGACCATCAACTGGAACTCACTCGGCTCGCTGTTCCAGACCAACACCTACTCGGTGCAACGGACCTTTAGTATATCGGGCACCCCGTCGTGGGTCACTCTCACGAATGGCCTGCCGTCCGGAGGTGACTCAACGAGCTTCACCGACTCCACGACCGGCTCAGCCAATACGGCCTTTTATCGCATCACATGGCCATGATGATGCGCGGATAAAAAGCCGCTTAAAACTATATAGCATGGCCGGAGGACACAAGTCCTCCGGCCTTTTAGCTTATCAAATGAAGATTTTGGAAGACCGTGGCGGCGCGCTAGGCTCATTTTTTAGACGCTTTTGACGACCAATCCGTCCGTCTTGCCGTTTACTTTTATCGACACAAATTTTGCGACTAATCCCGCCGCGTTCTATGAAATTCTGGCTTCTCCTTAAGAAATTTTTTATGCAGATTGCAGCCGAACCCTTGAACCCGATTTCTTCCAACTAGTCGGCTGTACATTCTATTGATCTGCTTTAGCCGGGGCTTCCCCGGTTTGCGATCTTTGCGCCAGGGCTGCGGTGAGATCGCGCCGGGCTTCGGTGTTGTCTGGGTCAAGGGAGACCGCCTTTTGGAAATGGCTGATTGACGCGTCAAGTTGCCCTGTTTTCACCAGGGACAAACCGAGGTTGATTTGAATGCTTGCGATATTGGGCTCAAGCTCCGCGGCTTTCTGAAAGCTGAGGAGCGCTTGAGCCGTCTGTCCGCCGAAGATATAGACAGTGCCGAGATTGTTATAGGCATCGGCGTAATGGGGGTCAATTTCCACCGCCCTTTGGAAATAGGGGATGGCCTGCTCCACTTGCCCCCGTTGGGCGAGAACAAGTCCCAGGTGGTTCTCGGCAATTGAATTGTTGCGGGTGCATTCCAGCGCGTGGGTCCAAAGAGATTCACTGTCACGCCAGCAGGTGGTTTGGATCGCGGCAACTACGGCCAGAGCCCCCACAATTAGTACCGCGCCACCCGCCAGCGCCACCCGCGACCTCCGCGTCCACGCCTTCATGTCAACCACCCACCAGGTCAGCAACAGGCACAAGCCGATTTGCGGGAGGTAGGTGTAACGATCCGCCCGCGCCTGATGCCCGGTCTGGACCAGGCCAATTACCGGAAGCAACATGAGGAGATACCACAACCAGCCGACCCAGAGATAGGGACGTTTTTGCCGGCAAAGGAAAAACACTAGCGAGATTCCCGTCAGCGCAATGAACGCTGCCGTGGCCATCAACAGGCTAAAGCCGTTGGCCGGATAGGGATAGAGAACAGCCAGGTTCATCGGGCAAAAGGTCTGATAACCGTAAATGACATAGGATACGAGAGCATTGGCCGCCCGCCCGGAGAGTGGATACGTGTCCATTGGCTGGATGGCGCCATTTTGCGCAATCATCGTGACGATGCCGCAGGCCGTCACGAGGGCCAGTAACGGAATTTTCTCGATCACCAAACGGGCCGGCAGCGGAGTATTCTTCAACCGGCGCAGTGGTTCCATTTGCGATCCGCGCGGCATGGTGAAGCGGTTTAACGGCCAGTAATCCAGCAGCAGCAATATCAGGGGAACAGTAACCAGCATGGGCTTGGACATCAGTCCCAGGGCGAATAGAATGGCCACTGTCAGATATCGCCTCAGGGAGGAGGGCCGGCGGGTATAGTGGAGATACGCCAGGAGCGTCAGCATGAATAACAGTCCGCTCAGGACATCCTTGCGCTCGGTCACCCAGGCCACCGATTCGACATGCAGTGGATGTATGGCAAACACCGCCGCCACAAATGCGCTCGGCCACAGAACGCCGGTCATTGCCCGCAACATCAGAAACAGAACAATTGCCGAGGCCGCATGGAGCAGCACATTGGTCAGATGATGGCCGCCGGCATCCAACCCGTAAAACTGGCAGTCCAGCATGTGTGAAACCGTCGCCAGCGGGATCCAGTTGGCGAGGTTATAATGGCTGAACGCCCAGGCCAGTCCTCTCAGGGTCAGACCGGCGGTGACGACGGGATTGTCATAGACGGAAGCCTGGTCATCATAATTGACGAATCCAAATCGCACCGTTTGCCCGAAGACGGCGAAGGTGATCGCTGCGAGGAAGATGCTGGTGGCGAAAACTCTCATGTGACTCGCCGTATCTCCTGAAAGTGTTGAAGAAGGATTTGCGGCAGCCATGCTCGCAGTCAGAGCTTTCCCCTTTTTTTTCGGTTTTTTACCGTTCTTGTTCATGCTTCAGCTGAATATTTATCTCATGGTCGCGAATTTGTTGAAAATTGGAACATCAAAACGAACCCAAAATGATTCTCCGCCTCACCTCCAAACCATTTTAATTTTGAATTACCGTCAAGCCCCGAGGAGGCCTACCCGCCGTGCCTTTCCGGACCGATGATTGGCCGGTTAGCACCCTTGATGCGAAACCCGGGTAATTTTGGGAAAGCATTTTTTGCGACCCGGAAAATAACGCCAGGCTGGAGAATTATCCATGCGAATCGGAGTATGCTCCATTCCATAAGCGTAGAGTTATGTTACGATTTATTCGTAGTTCGGAACCAATCAGTTCAGAACCGTAAATTAACTTATGAAAATCAATAAAACTCTTACCATATGCAGCGGCCTTTTGGCAATTGGACTGACCACGCAAGCCCAGAATATTACTGAAAGCACATCGTCATCTAGTAGTTGGCTTGGTGCGCCTGTTTTTGAAACTGGAACCACTCCCCAAGGCGGCAATGGCGGCACTACGGAAGACAATGATAGTTGGGGTGGCAATGCTAATGGAACAGCTGGCTTTGGCGACTTGGCTGAATCATTTGAAGTCAGTTCGTCTGGCACGTTGGGAAGCGCGGAATTGGTTCTGGCGGGTTCTGCTGCGACTTTTAATGTTGAACTGTATAATCTCGGTTCGGCTTCATCGCTTTCATATCCGGGCACCGTAGGCGGTGCTGCTCCGATTACACAAATAAATAATATTGGTGGTGGCGGCTCTGGTGGCGTTAGTTTGCTCCAATCAGGCGATAATTTCACTTTCGCCGGTGTAGGCTCGGGAGCGGATGTTGTGACATTGACGTTTGTCAACGCGGATTCAGATGTCCCATTGGTGGCTGGTGACGTTTATGTTCTTTCACTCGATCCTACTGCCAACGCTGATGGTACTTGGTGGGAGCGCGGTGGTGTTCCTACAACTCAAGATGACGGTGAAGGTCTCAACGCCGATGGCGTGTCCGGCGACCAGAATTTTGAAGGAAAATCTTCCATTCGTGATTTTGACACAGCTGTCACTGAGGCTCCTGAACCCGCCTCGTTGGCTTTGTTCGGACTCGGCGGTTTGGCCGTCGCATACATGATCCGCCGTCGCAAGGCGTAATTTCGCAGCACTGCACTATCAGCCGTTGCCCTCGGGCAACGGCTTTTTTGTTTTCCGGATTTGCCGCGCGTCTCAGCTCGATTTATCTCCATAAAATCCTCCATTTGATTCATCTGTCTTTTTTTGAAATAATTATTTAACTTAATTAACAAAACCATGAGTACCAGAAGACTTGAAGTTGGGAACCGCTTCGATTAAAACTATAAAACCAACACCTGAGACAATATGAAACAACTCCCCATAATTCTGATTTGTGCGATCGCGACGACCCGTTGTCTGGCTGGCGATCCAACTTTCACCGTGGATGCCGGCCATACGACCGGCAACGTCAGCCCCCTGTATCACGGGTTGATGACCGAGGAGATCAACCACAGCTACGACGGCGGTCTTTACGCCGAGCTAATCCAAAATCGCGCTTTTTTGGATAATGCCTCGGAGCCGGCCCACTGGTCGGTCGTGAACGATGACAACTCCGCCGCCACGATAGCGCTCGACCCGTCGAGTTCATACAACAATGCCCTGACCATGAGCTTGCGGCTGACGGTGAGCGGCGCCACCAAAGATCATCCCGCCGGCGTGGCCAATGACGGCTATTGGGGTATTCCGGTGCAGCCGCACACGCGATACACAGCTACGATTATTGCCAGGGCAGGGGCGGATTTTTCCGGGCCGCTCACTGTGTCCATTGTCAGCGACGACGGAAAAACCGTTTACGCGAAACAAAATTTTTCCAGTCTTGCGACGGATTGGAAAAAATTTGAACTGATCCTTCATACCGGCGGGGTAACACCAACCGCCAACGCGCGTCTGGCGATAACCCTGGACCGCCCCGGAACCGTCTGGTTGGGGATGGTTTCGCTATTTCCCCCCACCTGGGACGACCAACCAAACGGCTTCCGCAAGGACTTGATGCAAATGCTGGTTGATATGGGACCCCAGTTCCTTCGGTTCCCCGGCGGCAATTACGTGGAGGGTGACTCCATCCCAAATCATTTCGATTGGAAAAAAACCATCGGCCCCATTGAAGACCGCCATGGCCATCCTTCTCCCTGGGGCTACCGCTCGACCGATGGAATGGGTCTTTTGGAATTTCTCAAATGGTGCGAAGACATGAAGTCCGAACCCGTCCTGGCGGTATATGCCGGTTACTCCCTCAACCATACGCACGTTGATCCCGGCGCTGGTCTTGCTTCCTATGTCCAGGATGCTCTCGACGAAATCCAATACGTGACCGGGAGTGTGGACACGCCGTGGGGTGCTCAACGTGCAAAGGACGGCCATCCCGCGCCGTTCCCTCTGCATTATGTCGAGGTCGGCAACGAAGACTGGTTCGACCGCACGGGCAGCTACGATGCGCGGTATGCCCAGTTCTACGACGCGATCAAAGCGCAGTATCCCCAGCTCAAGTTGATTTCCACCATCGGCAACGATCAATCTGATTCCGTGCGCGTCAAGAGCCGCAAGCCCGACGTCACCGATGAGCATTACTACCGTTCGGTGGATACCTTCCTGCAGATGTCGCCGGATTATGCGCGCAAATACGACCGTAGCGGCCCGGAAATTTTTGTGGGTGAATGGGCGTCGTACGAGACCTCCTTCCCGCCGTGGGATGGACGTTCCAGAAGGTTGCCTCCGACGCCGGATTTCAAAGCCGCCATCGGCGACGCCGTTTTTATGTCGGCGATGGAACGGAATGCGGACCTTATCAAGATGCAGTGCTACGCCCCGTTGCTGGTGAATGTGAACCTGGGCGCGCGGCAGTGGCGTCCGAACCTGATCGGCTACGACGGTCTCTCGGTTTACGGCTCGCCGAGCTACTATGCGATCCAGATGTATAATCGTAATCTCGGCAACGAGATTCTTGATACCGGATCGCAGGACACCGCTGTGCAAGGATCCGCTACGTACGATGGCGCGTCGGGTGAAATCTATGTAAAGCTGGTTAATCCGCAGGCGACGGCGGAGGCACTGGACGTTCAGCTCACTGGAGTTACGCAACTTTCTTCAAAAGCCACGGCCATAACGCTTACTGGAAATCCAGATGATTTTAACACGATCGACGATCCCAAGAAAGTCGCGCCGGTCACCGAAACGGTGCGGGACATCAAACCATCTTTCACATATAGCCTGCCGCCGTACAGTATTGTTGTATTGAAATTGAAGGCACAGTGCTCACCGCAACTTGAGCAGAGCGCGACCACGGCGAGTTCCGCGCCAGCGGACCAGAGCAGCACGGAGACGGCGGTGACTCCTGCTCCGGCTTCGAACCCGACCGCAACCGCGCCGGCCTCTGTTCCAGATTCGAGTGCCACAAACGCATCATCTTCAGGTGAAGGTGTTGAGCTATCGGACTGGGACGCCACCAATGTGGTCCTGCGCCTGAAAGCCGGTTCGACCACACCGTACATCGATTCCAGCAGCAATGTCTGGCAGTCGGCGGAGCAGGGATTTAATGGCGGCGATGTGGTTGAACGCGACCCCGCCCCGGTGATCACCGGAACCAAAGACCCCGGAATGTTTTTGTCGGAGCATTATCAGATGGACTCATTTTCCTGGAACCTTCCCAACGGGAAATACATTGCGAGGTTATTTTTTGCCGAGACCTATGACGCGATCAGCGGCCCCGGCCAGCGGGTCTTTTCATTCAATGTCCAGGGCCACGAATATAAGGATTTCGATATCTATGCGAGGGCCGGTGGTCCAGATCGGGTCTATACGGTAACGGTTCCCATCGAAGTGACGAACGGGGTTTTCAAGATTGATTTTACCACGAATATCGAAAATCCGGAGATCAACGCCATCGAGATTTTCCGATAAAACGCAGGAATATTACCGAAAACGGGTGCGCCACCAGCCTGTGTTCCTCCCCACGTAATTTCGTGGGATTATCCATGCAATTCGGCTCCCGTTTTTCGAAAACTGGGTTAAATTTTTAAACCCATGTTAAGAGAAGCCGGTTTATTGGTCTTAGCGCTGTTTGCCATGCTGTTTGTGATGTTTTGCAGTACAAGCCGCGCGCAAGTCATTTACACCAATTACACTTTTGACACTTCGGCCTCGGGCTGGGGTGTTTGGCCGAACGGAACCGGCCAATTTGTCAGCGCCCAATGGAATTCCAGCGACGTAAACAATAGCCCGACTTCCGGTTCGTTGTTGGTCACCAGCACGTTCACGGGCGCTAGCCAGCAAAGCTACGTCTGGAGCGGCAATAGCGGCTCTTTTAGCACTCCCATCAACGGCGCATTGGTAACCAATCTTTCGTGTTACATCCGTTTTGACCCCAGTTCCCCGACCAATTCCTCCACCGATTCATACGGGACGATTGAATTTTATGTGGTTACGAGCGCGAACGATTCCACATCTATCCAGCTTCCCAACAGCAGTACGTATTACCATCAGACGGCCGGGAACACGGGCTGGGTCCTTTATTCCGTGCCGGTCAGCACCGGCGGGAACATCTATGGAATCCAGATTGAGCTCCAAACCTACAGCGATTCATTGACGGGAACGTCCAAGATGTACATCGATGATGTTCAGCTCAATGGCCAGGGCCTGCCCGGCCCAGTCAACGGCACGTCAGTGATGGATTGGAACAACGTGCATCAACGGATCGACGGTTTTGGCGCGTCATCCGCGTGGTTGACTATTTCGACCTTGGAAGGGACGCTGCTCTACTCGACGAACAATAACATCACCTATACAAACTCCACGTCCACGAACGTTTGCAACGGCATCGGCCTTTCCCTGCTGCGCAATCACATCGTGTTTGCCAACACGACTTCTGCAAGCGCCACGCCAACCACGGGCGAGACACTCGTCATGCAACAGGCGCAGTCGTATGGGGCACGCGTGTGGAGCACGCCCTGGACGCCGCCGACCGGTTTTAAGAATACGAATAACCTCTATGGATCCCAGCCAATCACCAACGCTGCCAATGGCGGCACTTATCTGGGCAGTGGAGGCAACATCACTAACGTGAATTATGCCAGCCAGCTTGCGAACTATGTGTACAGCATGAAGCACACCTATGGCATCAATCTTTATGCTATTTCCATCCAGAATGAGCCGGATGCCCAGGTGAACACTTATGAGGCCTGTCAGTGGAACGGCTCGCAAATCCACGATTTTGCCACCAATCTTTTCAATGCGCTTTCGAATGCTGGTGTCGGTTCGACGAAAATCATTCTTCCCGAAAGCGAGAACTGGACGGATCCCGATAATCTTGCCGGTCCTTCCATGACCGACCCGAATGTCGCGGCGGATGTGGGGATCGTGGCTTGCCATAATTACGACGGCATGTATGGACCGACGTCGCTGACCAAAAATAGTTATGGGAAGCCCCTCTGGGAAACCGAAGTTGCCATCCTCTCCGGTAGCGACAGCAGCATTGCCAATGGGGTATATTATGGCCAGCGGATTTATCAATTCATGACCCAGGCCAATGCCAATGCTTATCATTATTGGTGGCTTGTCTCCGGGTCTTCTACTTCGGGCAATGAAGGACTGCTGGACAACGGCGGCAATATCACCAAACGACTGTTCGCCTTTGGCCAATACAGCCGGTTTGTGCGCCCGAATTTTTATCGCATCGACGCTACAATATCCCAGACTCCAGCATTGGTCAGCGCCTATAAAGATTCGGCCTCGCCTGCCTTCGCTATTGTTGTCGTCAATACTAATTCCTTATCGGATGTCATCCAGACATTCAACTTCACTAATTTCACCGCCACTTCCGTGACGCCGTGGGTCACTTCTGCTACCCTTAATCTGACTCCGCAGTCATCGGTCAATGTTACCAACGGTTCGTTCACATACGATGTGCCGGCTCAGAGCATCGTGACTTTCGTGGGGCAGGGCATTACCAATTCGCCGCCAGTTTTCACCACTGTTCCGAATCCAACCGTTAATCCGGGTGTAACCGTCCTGGTCACTAACACTGCCACCGCTTCTGATGTGCCGCCCTATTCATTGACATACAGTGAGGCGAACATATTCCCGTCCGGCGCCACGCTCAATTCAAGCAGCGGCGTTTTCAGTTGGCGCCCATCGATCAGCCAGGCCAACACGACCAATCAAATCGAGGTTGCCGCTACGGACAGCGATTCCGCGGGATTGAGCGCCACCAACTCGTTCAGCGTAGTGGTCAACTCCATTACCAATCCGGTGGTGAGCGCGGGTAGCGGTGGCGGCAACGTTTCATTCAGCCAGGGACAATTCAGTATGACAATCAATGGGCCGCAGGGGCCGGATTATACTCTTTTGATGTCAACGAACCTGGTGAACTGGCAGACAATCTTTACCACGGATTCTCCCGCAACGCCGTTTGCTTTCACCGACCCGAATGCTACTAATGCCAATCAATATTATGAGATCCAGATTGGACCGTAAGTTTTTTCAGGCGCAAACCAGTCTGCCTTTCCTCGTTCTCTCTTTGATTATTTTTCTCGCAGCCTTCAATTCCACGCAGGCCGCGGATTGGGTGGGAACCTGGGGCTGTTCACCGCAACTGACGGAACAAAAAAATATGCCGCCGCCGCCGGGATTGGAAAGCAATACCTTGCGCCAGGTAGTTCAGGTCTCCATCGGCGGCAGCAAGTTGCGCGTGCAATTCTCAAACGCTTATGGCGCCGCCCCCCTGACGATGCTCTCGACGCACATCGCATTATCTGGGGGCGGAGGTGCTATCGCGGCCAACAGTGATAAGGCATTGATGTTCCAGGGTAATCCTTCTGTCACCATTCCGGCGGGAGGCACCGTCTGGTCTGATCCGTTTGATTTCAATCTGGCTCCCATGGCAGATGTCGCTGTGACTATTCATTTTGCCGGTGTGCCCGGCGCGCTCACAGGCCATCCTGGATCCCGTACCACGTCTTATATCCAGACTGGCGACGTTGTGTCGGCGGCAGCGTTGCCTGGAACGGTGACCACGGCGCATTGGTATGTTTTAAACAATATCGACGTGCAGGCAGACAACCCCGGCGGCGCCATTGTCACGCTAGGTGATTCGATCACCGATGGACGGGGGTCGGACACGGACAAGAACGACCGCTGGCCGGACAACCTCACACACCGTTTGCAGGCAGGCAGCAGCACGGCGAATATCGCGGTGTTGAATGAAGGTATTGGCGGGAATTGTGTGTTGCACGGCGGCCTGGGGCCTACGGCGATATCGCGTTTTGACCGCGATGTGCTGGGCCAAAGCGATGCGCGCTGGTTGATTGTGTTCGAGGGGGTGAACGACATCGGCGGTAGTCGTGATGCGTCTGTGGCCACGAACTTGATCGCCGCGTTCCAACAATTTATCACCCAAGCCCATGCGCATCATATGCGCGTTTATGGCGCCACCATCACGCCGTTTGGCGGATCGTTTTACGACAGTCCATCGCATGAGACGGCCCGGGACACGATCAACAACTGGATCCGCACTGGCGGCGACTATGATGGGGTCGTCGATTTTGATGCGATGGTCCGCGACCCGAAAAATCCAACGCATCTTCTGCCGGCGGACGACAACGGCGATCATCTGCACCCGAACGAGAACGGTTACCAGATCATGGCGAATGCCATTGACTTGAAATTATTCAAAAATTGAGGAGCCATTT
>Ga0206865_1019_pt1 | contig 54792 bp, 52 predicted proteins | sample Alteio_BWOrgCont_39_FD_152628 | JGI IMG/M metagenome (GOLD analysis project Ga0206865, IMG submission 152628) | Enriched cells from forest soil in Barre Woods Harvard Forest LTER site, Petersham, Massachusetts, United States -... | ecosystem: Environmental > Terrestrial > Soil > Temperate forest >...
TTTCAGAAAGTTCTGATCTTCCGAAACAATTTCCATTTCCTGCACATTAATATCAACCTGCTTTTGATAAGTTTTCTTCAGCGTTTGCTGCATCAGCAACAGGCCGTTAATTTTCGAAAGCAATATCTCAAAGTTGAAAGGCTTAGTGATATAGTCGTTAGCCCCGCTGGCTGTTCCGGCAAGTTGATCTTCTTCTTCAGTTAATGCGGTTAACAAAATGATGGGGATATGGGCAGTACGGTCATCGCGTCTGATTTTGCTGCACAATTCCAGGCCGTTCATCTCGGGCATACTTACGTCGCTCACAATTAAATTAGGATGCAGGGCAAGCGTTTTCTGCCAGCCATCTTTGCCGTTAACGGCCTCGATAATATGGAAAGTTTGCTTTAAATTATCTTTCAGATAAAACCGCAGATCGTCGTTATCCTCAATTAACAGCACAACAGGCTTTTTACCCGAATCCAGGGCATGTTCCCCATTTTTTTGAACACCGTTGGTGTGCTTATGCTGTGGCAGGGCAGCGCTAACTTTATCGCTCTCGCACCCTACCGGCAGCCTGATGGTAAAGCAGCTACCGTCGCCGGGCTCACTTTCTACAAAAATGTCGCCGTCGTGCATTTTTATAAACTCGCGACTGATAGACAGGCCTATGCCACTTCCCTGGTTCAGCAGTCCTTCAGGCAAGTTGTCCTGGAAGAAACGTTCAAATATCTTCTCCTGCTTTTCTTTGGAGATACCAATACCGGTATCCATGATCTTTATCTCCAGGAATTGCTGATCTTCTTCGGCAACTTCGGCCGCCATGCTTAAAAATACGCTGATATGCCCGCCAGGCGAAGTAAATTTAAAGGAGTTGGAGAGCAGGTTAAACAATACGCGCTCAATTTTATCATGGTCAAAACTGGTGGTTAACGACTCGATATCGCTGTCAAACAAATAACCGATATGGTTTTGATCGGCCATATCTGTAAATGACGAGCATACATCCTGTATAAATTTAATGATATCCGCCTTAACCAAATTAAGCTTCAGTTCCTTAAACTCCATCTTCCTGAAGTCAAGCAACTGGTTAACCAGGTTGAGCAGGCGCCGGCCGTTACGTTTAATCATTAACAGCTGTTGCTGCTGCTCGGGTTTATCGTTATGCTTAATTAAATTTTCAATGGGCGATATGATCAGCGATAACGGTGTCCGGAATTCGTGGCTTACGTTGGTAAAAAACTTAATCTTCATCAGGTCGAGTTCGTGCATCCGGCGGGCTTCTTCGCGCTCCTTGGATACCTGGCGTTCGGCCTCCAACTTTTCCTGTTTTAGTTCAAATGTCTTTTTAATTTTTAATATACCCCTGTGGCGCACAAAAAACAGCAGCCCTATAACCATCAATCCATAGCTGAAATAAGCAAAGGTGGATTTCCAAAATGGTGGCAATATTTTTATGTTCAGGGTAATTTCGCTCACGTCACCTGGGTCGTTAACGTTACTGGCCCTTACTTTAAACACATAATCGCCTGCATCAATATTGGTATAGGTTGCTTTACGCAAGTCTTTCGGCGAAACCAGCCAGTCCTTGTCAAAGTTTTCGAGCTTATATTGGTAGGTTATCTTATCCGGGTTAAAATAATCACAGGCAGCAAATTCAATGCTAAAAACATTTTGATTGTGGTTTAATACCATCGAGGCCGTTTGCGTAATGGATCTGTTTAACACCACGTTCCCCATAGTTGTATCGCCCACCTTAACGCTTTTGTTAAACAGTGCAAAATCTGTCAGTAACAGTTTAGGTTTCTGATGGAAACTGTGTATGCCTTGCGGATCGAAGAGGTTATAACCATGTGCACCACCGAAAATCATCTCGCCCCCGCGTGTTTTTAATGATGAATTCGCATTATATTCCTTGCCCTGCAAACCGTCAAATTCATCGTACTTATGTATTTCATAAGTATAATTACCTGCAGATTTGTTTAGTTTGATACTGGCCAGCCCGTTTGCCGTACTTATCCATACGAGGCCGCTTTTATCCTCCAGTATATTGAGCACATTATTGTTGGGAAGTCCTTTCTCCTCATTAATATTGATAAACTTACCGGTCGGTGTATTTAATATGCTCAAACCGTCTTTGGTGCCTATCCAAAACAAACCTGCATGGTCCTGTATAATACTGTTTACATCATTGGCTATCAAACTATTTGGAACTTTGGCCTGGTTGGTATAATGCTTCATTGCTCCGGATGCCTCAATAACATCAATGCCTTTATCCCTGCCTATCCAGATATTTTTTTGCCGATCCTCGTACAGTATAGCTGTATATTCCGATAGCATGTTGTACTGCGGATGCTTAAAACTATTTGTTGCCCGGTCATAAATATTCATGCCACCGGCAAAAGTGCCTGCCCATAACCTGTTTGATGAGTCTTCGATAATACTGTAGACGCGATCATCCGATAAACTCGCCTGATTGTTATCGTTGTGCCGGTAATGCACAAACCTGCCGCCTTCCATCCCATCCATACCACCAAAATAGGTGCCTATCCAAAGCTTATTTTCATGATCAATACACAAACTGATCACCACATCATTCGCCAGGCTGTTTGGGTTGCCCGCATCGTGTTTAAACTGCGAGTATTTTTTTTGCGCCTTATCATAAAACAACAAACCTCCGCCGTTTGTGCCAATCCATAAATTGCCCTTCGCGTCTTCCACAAAACAATCCACGTCCTCGTAAGGCAGGCTCGAGGGGTTCGAGTCGTAATGCCGCACAAGCCCAAACTGTATAATGCCCTTGTGATAATAACTGATGCCCTGTTTAAAGGTACCTGCCCAAATAATACCGGTATTGTCCTTGTACAGGTAAACGCTGTTGCCCCGCAACGATCTGATATCGTCGTCGCGGTTTAACAAATAACGCACTTTGTGGGTGGCCATATCCACTATGTTGATGCCGCCGTGGTCGGTGCCTATCCATAAATCATTATCGTTGCCCTGCACTATGTTGTTAACCACGTTGGTATTCAGGCTGATGTCCGGCGTATCCTTGCCATAGTGCTTTAACACGTTATTTTTTATATCGAAACAATAAACGCCCAGGAAGCTGCCGGTATAGTAGATCCACAAATTATGATCGCTGCCCAGTATAGCATTATAAATTTCGGGCTTACCATGATTGGCCCGGTTTAAGTCGTAGTTGCGCTGCAACATGCTGTTGGTATGCGGATCCAATCGATCGATAACGCCATCGTTATAAATTAACCACTTGGTATGATTCGTTCCGTCAACAACATCGGTTACATAGTTTGAATGCAGGGTTGTTTTTGAATAGATAGAGGTGCTGTACGAATCGGTTGTTTTATTGGAAGGATGATAGCAATAAATGCCTTTATTATTCGTCAAAAACCAAAAATTCCCTTCGTTATCCTTTTTTACTGCTGTTAACTGGTCGGTTAAAACTTTGTAATGCAGCAACTGCTGCGATATATCGTTTGAGAAAGCCTCGGTATTTGAATTATAAACGCTGATGTTGCTGTGGGTATAAATCCACATGCTGTTATCGGGGCCCTCATCAATCCGCAATACGTTGTTTTCAATCAGCGAATTGCTGTTGCCGGCCTCGTGTTTAAATACTTTAAAGTTGTAGCCATCGTACCGGTTTAGCCCGGTGGTGGTGCCAAACCACATAAAACCGTTGGCATCTTTATAACTACAATTGATCTGGTTGTTGGACAGGCCATTAGTTATATCCAGGTGCGAAAACTGGTAATCGCTTTTCTGTGCAAACAAAAACTGTTGCATCAGCAAAAACGCCACTACCGGTATTGTAAATTTCAGACGCATAGCCTATAACTGGTTTGCAGTATCTTTTGGAGCAAAATACTGGTTCACTAAGGTAATATAAATGTTAAACCAACACTAATTAATTACCAAAATAAAATGGTACTAAAAAAGCTTTTTTTAATACTATTTTAACCAATTTTAAATTTTTACTGATACTTTTTTACCTGAATAGGCTATTGATTTAGTGAAAATATTGGCTACATCAACATTTGAGCCCTGTTTTCCGTTAACCAAAACAACATTGAAGGTATGTTTTTTAATCATCCCTGGGTAACTACCTTTGGTATCGGATATGGTGAGTAAGTGCTGTTTATCGTTCCAACTTAGTTTTATGGCTGCGTACCGGCCTTTTTCGTAATTGTAAGTATCGTTCTGGTCCTCATAATATTCAAACTGACCATCGGCTCCGGGATAAATGCGCAATTCGATAGTTTTGGATGGCTTTTGTGTAGCGTATTCCATTACCGGGCCCATAGGCACCAGCGAGCCGGCCTTTACATACAGCGGCATAATGTCAATAGGCGCGGCAGCGGCAATGGTTTGACCACCAGTGTATGATTTGCCGGTGTAAAAATCGTACCATTGGGTTAATGCCGGCAAATAAACATTGCGTGTGGTTTTACCTGCCGCAGCTTTAGGGCCGGTATATAACTGTTCGGTAACCGGGTTCACCAAAAATGCCGGGCCAAACATATACTGGTCCGGGATATTATGCACGGCAGGGTCATTCCTGAAATCAAAATTAAGCGAACGCATCATGGTATAATTTTCGCGGGTTACTTTGGCTGCTAATGAGTAGGTATAAGGCAGCAACCGGTAACGCAGCTTGTCGTATTTTAACAGGATAGCCTTGGTATTATCATCCCAATTGCTGGAGAATAGTGCCCTTTCGCCTTTGCCATGTATGCGCATGATGGGGCAAAAAGTACCAAACTGGAACCAGCGGGTAAACAGCTCCCGGTAAGCCGGTTTCGACCAATCAGGAATCCCATCGGGCGATACCCTTGAAAGATAGCCGCCTATATCGGACGTCCAGTATGGGATACCCGATACGCAGGCATTAATGCCCTGCGGCACCTGGTTCCGTAACGAAGAAAATGTAGTGGTAATATCCGATGACCATAAGGTGGCCGCGTTGCGTTGCTCCCCGGCAAATGACTGCCTGATGAGCAGGAAAGCGCGTTTACCGGCTATATCCCTGCGCCATCCCTGGTAAAGGCCTTTTGAATGTTCCAGCGAGTAGCTGTTAAAATAATCAATACCCCTGCCTACCGAAAAGTTTGCTTTGCGGCGCTCATCCAGCAGCGAGCCATTGTCGGGTTCGCATTGGTCTACCCACCAGGCATCCCAGCCGTAACGGGCGATAACACTGTCGCGGGCCTGTTGCCAGTACATGGCCCTGGCTTTGGGGTTATGGGCATCGTAATAAGTATCAAACGTATGGGTAACAAAATTATCCCAGGTGATGCTGGTTAAAAAGCCATTGCTTTTTAATGCGTTAAAATCGTTTGTGCCGCTGCCAAACACCGGCCAAATGGATATCATGGCGTGCATATTTGCTTTATGCAATTCATCAATCATCCCTTTCGGGTCGGGGTAACGCTCATGATTCATGATATGCGAGCCGATGGGTAATGGCGACCACCAATACCAGTCCTGCACCACCGCGTCAACGGGCAGGTGGTTGTTGCGGTAATTATCTTTAACACTTAATATTTCGGCCTGGGTTTTATACCTGTCCTGCGACTGGATCAACCCATAGGCCCATTTAGGGTACATCGGCGCTTTGCCGGTGGCAATGCGGTATAAATTGATGATCTGGTCAAAATCGGGGCCGTAAAAGAAATAGTAGTCAACCTGTTTGCCGCTTTCGGATATGTATTTGAATTTGGTGTTGCCGCCTTCGGTACCGTAAAAGTTTGAAGCCGAATAGTTATCCCACAGTAAACCATAACCTCGGGTTGATAACAATACCGGTATAGCGCCTGTCATGTATTTAATCAGCAATTCCTGGTTGCGGCCTTTATAATTGATGGAAAGCGAATCCTCCGGGTGACAGCCCAGGCCATAAAGCGCTTCGTTCGACGGCGAATTAAATTGCGTGCTTACATTATAGGTGCTTATACCTGCTATGGTTGCGGGCGTTATCGTTTTATTATCGTTAGCAGTTTCCGAGGTGATCTCATTACCCTTCAAATCGGTATAAGTTACCGCATTGGTTGATTTGTTCACAATCACCTTTAGCCGGGTAGTAGTAATTACAAATGTGGTTTTGGTTTCTGCTAATTTGAAGGCAGGATAATCCCACTTATTATTCACGACCAGCGATGCCCTGTCCTCAAAACTGCCGAAAGTGGTATATTTTACTTCGATAATATCAGCCTTGCAAATGTTAATCTGCAACAAGCCTTTATCTAACTTAAAAACAACTGATCCATGTTTTACCTGGTGAGAAATAACGCTTGCCTTTGCCGGGAAAACATAAATCATCAAGCTAAAAATAATAAGCACTAAGGTTTTACGCCCGGGCGTTTTAAAGATTTTGTTGAACATAATTGGTTAATGGATTAAGCCTAAAGGCCGCATTTTACCGAAGCCCGGTCGCAAAACTATTGATTTTATAACCAGGCTGATTTACACAAATGTTTAAATGAATAAAAGAAATGTTAAATGACCCTGATAAAAGTGTTGCACCGATAGCGGGGATACCGAAAAACAACAGTTGTACAACTTCGCCTGGTCGCTCGCACAAATTGGGTGGGCCTACTGGCTGCCTCCTGTAAAAGTTTCGAAAACATGGAAAGTAATAACGATAATGGATGCAACGCCGCGCAAGCCGTCCAATATTTCATAATGACGTTTAGGCTCCAGGTAAGTAGTGGATGTACTCATAGTTTATACTAATTGTGGGTTTAAAAAGGCTGCTGTAAAACGGGTAACAATATAGTGGAAAATGTTGCAAAACAAATCAATAATCAAAACAAAAGATATGGAAGGAATTCAGCGTAATTTAACCTGAATAATCCTATATTTAAGCCACCTGATAACGGGTTTATTGATGACTGATAAAAAGAAAAATACCTTATTTAGCAATATGTTGCGGGTTTTAATTGAAATGGGATTTATCATTTTCCTGTTTTACTCGAACCTGCTAATGGGCGAATACGTTAAATCCGGGAACGCACAAAAACGCGGATTTGTATGGGCCTTAAATGATATATTCACCGTGGCTAATTTTGAAATTGCTATTGTTGCCGCAATTGTGGGGTTCTTTGTTTTCGAATTTTTAAGGAAAAAGGTTTAAATAAAAACTGATAAACTAAAGATTAGCGGATTAGTTAAGTCATTAATCCTTAAAATATTACCAATTGGTTTTGTTCTTATATATTATCTACATTTATATGAATTAAAACCTAAAATCATGAAACTTTCAACCTTCGCAATTATCGTGTCGATTCTGGCATTTGGCTTCGGCTTTGCATTTATTTTTGTTCCTGCTCAATTATTAGCCCTTTATGGTATTACCATTGACACCGGTGGTGTAATTTTAGCGCGATACCTGGGAGGCGCCAACATATTTTTGGGGTTGATATTCTGGTCGTACAGCAAGGTTGCCCCAACAGCAAAATCATGGCCTAAATTATTATTATTTAGTTTGATATATGATGTTTTACAGTTGATTTTTACCCTGATACCGCTTTTAGGCGGCGAATCTAATTCAATAGGCTGGTCAACGGTAGGCTTATTTGCCATATTGGCTATAGGTTCTGCTTACTTCATGGTCCAATGTAACAAAGCAAAAGTATAAGGTGAAACACTGTAAATAAAAGGCTACAAAATCAGTAGGTTTATGTCAACCATATTAACCCATTAAAAAGCTATGTGCTAATAAAATGAGAAATAAACTACTTCCGCTTGTATTGTTGCTTTTCGCGGGGCAAAATCTGTTGGCGCAAACCCTGGATACTGCAATCTTTAGCCATCTGCTGAATGCCGGCAAAGATGATTTTATTTCATATGCAAATTCCAAAGGATTGAGCACCAGCCTCGATACAGCTGCGGAAGTGTTATTTGCCAAAACCAAAGGTTGCATTTATGCGAAACCATTGGGTACCAAAAACAATAACCAATTCTACGACCTGGTATTAATAGTATCAACCCAGGACAAGGCAAACAATAAACTCATCATTAAAAATGCAGCCGAAGGCCCTAAAAAAGGCACCTGGACCGATGATCATTATTTATACTATGAGTGGGATACGCCAAACCCCGTATCTAACGAAATGTGGTATAAAGTTTTGGTGTATAGGAAGAAAAGTTAGAGCGAAATCGTTCAACCCTCAATCCCCATAAACTGCCTTTTTTATTTGCCCCCAAGTAACCAAATAAACGCCTGCACTTTTTAGCTGCGCTTTAAATTCGTCGCTGGTAGCGTAGTCATAATCCTGTTGGCGCCAGGCGCTGCCGTAATCGGGGTGGTTTATGGCAACAGCGCGCATTTCGTTATCATCAAAAGCGAGGTGAAATATCAGTTCATTAAGGCCGGGTTTTAAATGCTGCAGGTTATAGTTGTAAAAGTTTTTCCATTTATCGGCGGATGTCACCGCGTAAGCCATAATAAAGTTATCGGTGATAATCGCTCCGCTGTCGATAAAGGCAACCAACTTTGGCGCTACCATTTTTAAATAGCTTACCGGCACCAGCGATGGCAGGTGATATTCGCGACCGATACGTTGGTACATTTTCATCAAAGCCGGCGAGGCCAAAATGCTCCCCATGTGGTTATCAATATGTGATATTTTTATACCGAAGGCTTTTGCTTTTTCAATCTGCGCCCGTATTTCCTTTTCGGCCTCATCAACTTTGGCGCTGGCTGCAAATTCTTCGTTCGAGGCAAATAGATAGCCGTGTTTATCCAGCAGGCTTGGGATTTGGTCGGAAGGCGACACGCCGCCCCATTTATAGTTCTTCCATTCGGATGTCAGCGAAAGATGGATGCCCCAGTCCATTTCTGGGTGATTTTTTGCGAAAGCTGCTATCTCCGGAAACCAGGGACAGGTCACCATAATACTTGCCGAGTTGATACTGCCTTTTAAATAAGCGCTCATAATGGCCGAATCGGCGCTGTGCGAAAAACCGGCATCATCGGCATGGATAATAAGCAGTTTGGCATCCTTGGGATAACCCAACTTTTCGGCAAGGTTTTTTTGCTGACCGAAGGATTGCACATAACAAAGCAAACAGGCAGCGAAAACGGCTATTAATTTCATGGTTTATAAATTGGTGGTTGTAACTGAGGGCTAATATAATGAATATCTGTACGCCAAAACAGCGATTTTTTGCGGCGGCTGCCTCACCCGCCCCACAAAAGAACTGCAAATGTCAGCCCAAAATAATCTTTTAAAGTAAATTGGAACAATCATTCCAATATGATATATATTTGCGGAACGATTGTTCCAAATATAAAACACAATCACTCCAAATCATGAAAAAGTTAGAAAATAAAGTAGCAGTAATAACAGGAGCCTCAAAAGGTATAGGCGCAGGCATAGCTAAAAGTTTAGCGGCCGCAGGCGCATCGGTAGTGGTAAATTATGCAACGGCGAAAGCCGGAGCCGATAAAGTTGTTGCCGAGATCATCAGCAATGGCGGTAAAGCAATAGCCGTACAGGGCGACGTGTCAAAAGCAGCCGACATCAGCCGTTTGTTTGATGAAACCCAGAACGCTTTTGGCGCGGTTGACATCCTGGTAAATAACGCCGGCGTTTACAAATTCGGCGCCATCGAACAAATAAACGAAGAAGATTTTCACAGCCAATTTAACACCAACGTATTGGGCTTATTACTCACTACCCAAGGCGCACTTAAAAGCTTTAACCAGGAAGGTGGAAGTATCATCAATATCGGCTCGGTAGTAAGCAGCATTGCCCCTGTAGGCAGCTCGATATACACCGCGACAAAAGGCGCAGTTGATGCCATCACCCACGTATTATCAAAAGAATTGGGGCCTAAAAAAATCAGGGTAAACTCTATCAACCCTGGCATGGTGGAAACCGAAGGAACCCACACTGCGGGCTTTATCGGCAGCGATTTTGAGGCAGAAACTATCCGCACTGCTCCCCTTGGCCGTATTGGTCAGCCGGAAGATATTGCATTAATGGCCGTATTCCTGGCATCTGAGGATTCGCGCTGGTTAACAGGCGAAACCCTGCTTGCCGGTGGTGGTGTACGTTAAACAATAAAAATTGAATAGCTTTGCTTCAACGTAAGCAAAGCTATTCCTGCTATGGCAAGAACGAAAGATTTTGATGAAAATGAAGTGCTCAATAAGGCTATAGGCATTTTTTGGCATAAAGGCTACAACGGCACCTCGATGCAGGATCTTGTGGATGGCCTTGGCATCAGTCGCTCGAGCCTGTATGATACTTATGGCGATAAACATACTTTATTTATTAAAGCATTGGAAAGCTACCAAGCGGTTAATTCGGATAAAATTTGCAGCATTATGAATAACGCTGGTTCGGCGAGAGAGATCATTAAAAATTTATTGGAATTTATAACGAATGGGTTGCTGAAAGACGTGGAACAAAAAGGTTGTTTTATGGTAAATGCCGAAGTGGAAGTGGCCCCGCACGACCAGGAAGTGAGCCAAATGATCTGCAAAAACGACCTGCAGATAGAAGAAACATTTTACAAAGCCATCAAAAAAGGACAGGATACCGGCGAAATCAGTCCCCTCCGCGATGCACGGGCGCTCGCCCGTTTCATATCCAACAGCGTAAAAGGTTTACAGGTAACGGCCAAGTCAACCAACGAAAGAGCTGTTTTTGATGATATTATTAAGCTTACTTTAGCAGTACTTGATTAATTAGCGTAAACCTGGCGACACTTAACGTTGGAACATCCTGATTGTCAATCATTTGCATTTTATTATTAAAAACGCTGATTATCAATTATTTACGCACTTTTAACAATTTACCAAAATGTGAAACGGCTGATAATGAGCGTGTTTCGCAGTGTTCCACGGTGTTCCGCGCGTGAAAAAATGGAACGGTGGAACGCCTCCATAAGGTAAATCTTGTTTGCAACTTATCGCCCATCGGAGGCTCCGCTGGAGCCCAAATGTTGCGCTTTTTTTTGCTAGAAAAAGGCGACTCCTCTGGAGTCGATCAAAAGTTTAGTTTTCAGCTCCGTAGGAGCTCCCTGTTTGTAGAAATAAACCAATGGTTTTTAGGCTCCATTGGAGCCTCCTTTTTAAAAACGCATTCCCTACACATATCCCACTCTTCATTTGTTTTTCTCAAAAAAACAGCTACTTTTATTTCGAATAACCTGAATCATGAGAAAACTAACCTTAGCCGTATTTTTAACGCTGTTTTGCCTGTTCGCAAAAGCTATAGACACACTCGTAAAAACACCTTCAAAAGTCGACCATGCCTATGTGGAGGGCGATGCAACAAAAAGCGCCGCCGCAATTGCCGACATAATGGTAGTGCACGTGGTTAATTTTAAAGCCCTGCTGGCCGGAACACCCGACAATAACATTAAACAGGTAAGGCTGTTTATTAACGCCCTGGAAATTGAGGCCTCGGTCCCGATTGGCTGGGCTATGAAGGGAGATGATGCCGATGTTAAGTTTTTACTGCAACGTACCGATGCCAATAACAAAACCTGGAACACCATACTGGGCTATCCGGAGTTTGGCAAGGAATTTTTTGATCTGCCGGTAACGGTAAGCGTTGGTCTAACAGGGCATAGTCCAGTGCCTACGGATGTGGACCACGAAAAGAAATTTGCCTTTATACGGATAGACCCCAGATGGTTTGCCGGCTGTATGGCAATATTGTTCGTCTACTTTTTTGTGCTCTTTTGGTATGCCAATAAGACCCCAATGCTGCGTGATTCTCCGGCCGATCTTACACCGCTCGGCATCCCGGGTTTGGCAGCAGGTAATGCCCCATACAGCCTGGGCAAAGTGCAAATGGCTTTCTGGTTCTCTGTAATCCTGGCGTCGTACATATTTATTTGGCTAATTACCGACAATTACGAACTGATTAACTCAGGCACGCTGGTGCTTATTGGCATAGGCGCAGGCACCGGCCTGGGCGCCATCAGCATTAACAACAGCAAAGCCGATGCGACCATAAAAAAGATCCAGGATTTACAGGCTCAGCAAAGCGATCTGCAGCAATCAACAGCGCTGCTTACGGCCGCGCTCCCGGCTGCAGGTGTTGCCGAAAAAATTCAATATAACGCTTTCCTGGGTGGTCAGTTAACGGCAAATATTAAGAAGCTGGTCGACAGCCTTACGCAGACCAAGGACAATTTTTTCAATGATATATTAACCGACGAAAACGGGGTAAGCTTTCACCGCCTGCAGATGATTGCATTTACAATGGTATTGGGCATGGTTTTTATTTATACCGTGTGGGCCAACTTAATGATGCCTGATTTTTCGGCCACCTTGTTGACCATGCAGGGGATTACGGCAGGCACATACCTCGGGTTTAAAATTCCGGAGAAACAATAATTTGAAAGGTCTGCGGCGCAATTTTCACTTCCTCCAGCCCTCATCTTTTAAAAAATTAAGCAATAAAGGATCATCCACCGTTAAAGGATGTATCCAATCGCCCAGCACCTCGCGGTTCCAGTAAAAGCCTTGGGGATTGCCGGGTGGAGCAAATTTATAGCGATATAACACGGCCCGGATAAATCGTGGCGGCTTATCCGGAAAAGGATTACCGGCGAATAAACTTATGGCACCGGCATCATTATGCAATAATTTATATACCAGGTTGTACGTCCATGGATATTGATCGGGTGTCGACATCGCCGCGAACCACATCTGCCAGTCGAGCCGCAGTTGGTATGGTGCAATTTGGGGTGATGGCTGGTTAAGCGCCACTGGGAGGCCCTTGTAAAGGTATGGCTTCCAGATTGCTTTGCCACTGGTGGTATCATCCATGGTTCCTTCAAAAACAACGTTGGCCCGCTCCTGCCCCACGCTGCCAAACGCACCATAGCTGTTCACAAGTTCCAGCGGATCATACGATGTATTCATGACCTGGTTTGTTGAAAGCAGGTTTAGCGCGGGCTGAATGCTAAGCAGCGCAATAATGCCTGCAACAACCCAGGCCGTAGTGATCATTGGCTTTGATTCTTCGGCAAGGTAATTGGCCGATTCCGCTTTGCGTACGAGCCTTTGCGGAAGTACCTTCGCCCAAACACCATCATCAAAACAAGCCAGTGCAGGAATGATCGTTAGCCAGTTTAAAAACGATAGGTTGCCGCTCAGGATAATAAAAAGCTGGAGCAGAATCATGATCACCCCGGCAATATGCCGTGCAATCGTCGGCCCAAAAGCAAACCAGGGCGCCGCGAGCTCGGCCAGCCAGTTAAACCAAACGCCCATCTTAAGTAAAAATCGTGGTAAAAAATGAAACCACCGGCTCAAGGGGCCCGGTATGGGCTGGGTTTGAAAATAATAGTTTAAAGCCGTACCGCTCCGCCAGACAGCATCCCCGCGAAATTTGATCAATCCTGAACCCAGCATGATCCTGAAAATAAGCCATCTGAACAAAATAATAATTACCAAAGGCGGCGCCCGCCGCGGGAATGGCCGAATATCAACCAAGGGGCATAAAAAAATTGCCAGGAAACCCGTTTCTGTTAATTGTATTTCCCATCCATAGCTATACCAATCCTGCCCGGCATGCACGAAGGACAGGTACAGGAACCACAGTATCCCCATCATCGGCGCGTTGGCATAACCTACCGCGACCACCAACGAAAGCAAAAGACCTACCCAGCCCATCACTAAAAGCGCCGTATCCGAATGCCAGAACCAAAAGACCGATGGTAACCGCACAAAACCTGACCCGGTTGAACCTATCCCGCTCACCCCTAAATTGTGAAAATAATTAGCTACAGGCAATAACCCATTAGCGCCTATTAAAGGGATAATTTGATTAACCGCCGCCAAAAAAGCTACCGCATAAACCACGCCCAGTAAGCGCAGTATTACAAAGCGGGTTAGCCAATACGTTGGCGGCGAACCCGGTACAGGAAAAACGGCGCTGGAAGTTTTACCCATATTTTCGATGCTTCAATAGGTGTTAAAACAAATTTAAACAAAAACGTTCAACGCTTTTTTTTAATGAGGCAGGGGAACTACTTGTTCTTTGAAGTTTATCTATCATCCCAAAAAATGATAAAAATTTAAAACTTAAAGCCCGCTGATTGCTTTATAAAAGAAACACCAACAAATTATGGCTCATTTAGAAGTAAAACCCAAAAGCGCAAAAAGCACCTGGTGGATCTGGTTGCTTATAGCGATACTGGTAATAGCGGCAGTCATCTATTTCACTGGCGCTTACACCAAAATATTAAATGCAGGCTCGCCCGCAGTAATAGCAACGCCTTTGCTGTTTGGCACTATCTGATGTTATCAGCGTAAATAAGCAATCGATAAATCTTGCTCTGCATTTTAAAAGGAATAAAACCGAATAATAAAATTTTAATTTTTTAATTATGGCTTTAGTAGAAAATCATCCCTACCACCTGGAAGAACTGGATGGCAGCGATTTTGAAATAATAGATCACGAACCCAACATTATTGGCTGGGACGTAAAAAATGAAGAAGGCATACTGATTGGCGAGGTAAAAAACCTACTTTTCGACAAGCATTCCCGCCACGTACGCTATATTGTGCTCGACCTCGAAGGAAACAAACTTCAGCTTGACGAAGACCGGGAAGTGCTGATCCCCATCGGCATTGCTGAACTTTACCGGAAAGACAAGGAAAAAAACAAAAAGAATCAGCCTCACGATAACCGCGTTTATTATCCCGGCGAGGATGGCGATGTGGTCATCCTGTCCGATGTAACGGCGGAACATATAAATGCCCTACCGCTGTACGAAAAGGATCACCTTTCGCCGCATATAGAGCACGCTATCCGGAACATTTTTGCCCGCCGGAACCGCGTTGAATCGCCTTATGTTAGCAACGACTACAATAAAGACGAGTTTTACCGGCACGAAGACTTTAACGAAACAAAGTTTTATAACCGCCGGAAAGACGACGAATAACGAGACAAAACAGTAATCAAAACGAAAGCCCTTTATTGAAAAATAAAGGGCTTTCTGCATTCACTATTATATAAGCAAACCCAATTTACTCCTGCCCCACTTTTTTTATCGCATAAAAATAAACTTCGCGGCGGGTAACAAAACCAAGGCTTTGGTAAACTTTTATAGCCCTGTCGTTATCGTTCCTGACATGCAAAAAAGGGGTTTTTGAAGCCGCTCTGAGCCTGTTTATCTGGCTTATGAGTAAAGCCCGGGCATAGCCCTTGCCGGTATAGTCCGGGTGGGTGCAAACGGCACTCACTTCGGCAAAATCACAAACGTGCAGTCGCTGCCCGGCCATCGCAACCAATTTATCGCCATCAAAAATACCTTTGTAGTGGCCAAATGCTATGGTGCGTTCCTCAAACGGTCCCGGATTGGTGAGTTTAGCTAACGCCAGCATCTGCGGGGCATGTTCCTCCGTTAAGTCCACCAATCCCTCCGGCTCAGGATGTTCCCCGGCACTTTCGCAAACCATCTGGAAACCCTGCATAAGCCGCAATACTTTCCAGCCGGATGGTATCTCCATTTCGGCAAGGTTAATTATTAAGCGATATTCATCATCAGGGATCATTTGGCGCAGCAATTCCAGCTTATCCGGTGAACGCTCCCTGAAAGCCGCAAATGGCGAAACGTCTTTGTCAAAGTATTTAATATCGTCGGTGCCATTAGCGAGATGTTTATTGCCGGAGATAAGCGCGTTCCATGCTGGATTGTCCAATACGTGTTCCATTGCGGCAAACCTATAAAAAAACGCGTATTTAGCTGTTTATGGATTGTCAAAATAAAAGGCGGGGTAAAATGCTCCTTTATTAAATGTTTAGCCTGTAACCTTTTTTAAAAAATTACTTTGAAGTATAAAGCAGTGCATGAGAAATCAAAATTCTTTTCAGGCATTTAACTTATCTTTATTTTTCATTCTGATGCCAATCGTATTGACCAGGTTGTCATAAATTTTGTAAATAACGCCATCAAATACGCGCAGGAGTCAAAGGAAATTACGATCGCCATCACCAAAGAAAAAACACCGCCAAAATAGCAGTGATTGACAAAGGGCCTGGGATTGCCTCGCAGCAGTTACCCATTTGTTTGAACGTTATTACCGGATAAATAACAACAGCGATAAATATTCAGGGCCCGGACTTTATATAAGTTCAGAAATAATAAAAAAACATGGTGGGTAAATTGGCGTGGATAGCGTGGTGGGCGAAGGAAGCACGTTTTGGTTTACATTGCCATTGTAATCCATTTATAGCATAACGTAATATTCAAAATACTTCCTTTATTAACAGATAAATAAACTCCTTTCACATATTTACAAACCATTTAAACCTATATATTTTATAAAAAATAAATATTCAGTATTGTTGTATAAACATATTGCCTGATGCTTTGCTAATGCATAAAAGTCAGTGTTCGTATATTTTCTGTCCCGCTAAATATTATCAAATTATGGTTAATTTTTAAATAAATAATTTTACTTTTATAAAAACCCTGTTCAACTATTGTGCATTGAAAAAAGTATTAATTATCGAGGACGATAAGGACACCCTGGATATAATTCACTTCCTGGTCGATGATTTAAATATCGATGTTGTTGCCTCTTCGCAAATTTTACTTATTACGGACATCGAGTCGATGGCCCCCGATCTTATTTTAATGGATCATTGGGTTGGCAGCGGCTTAGGCGGCGACTTCTGCCTGGAGATAAAATCTAATCCGGCTACAAAACATATCCCCGTTATCATCCTTTCAGCGCATAGCAATATTGTACAAATTGCCAAAAAAAGCTGTGCCGATGGTTACCTCCCAAAACCTTTCGACCTGGACGAAATAACCAACGTCATTAAGCAATTTATTGAAAAAGACAACTAACAAGGTATTTTAAACATTAGCAAAACTATTTTGTTAAAACATCCGATTGCGATAATTTTGAAAAAAGCCGGGATACCTCACAATACTTTAATACTTACCCTGTTTAACCAATAAATTGAAAAAAACGCTACATCATTTTTTTAATGGCGCCGGCGAAATGGCAGCGTTAACCCGTAGCAATAACTGGTCATCAACGCCGTTAGGAAATCCTGATACCTGGCCACAAAGCTTGCGGACTACCGTAAGTATTATTTTAAACTCAAGGTCGCCAATGTTTTTGTGGTGGGGGCCACAACTTATCCAGTTTTATAACGATGCCTACAGGCCCAGTTTGGGCAACAACGGCAAACACCCCGAAGCGCTTGGACAACGGGGTGAGGATTGCTGGCCCGAGATATGGCCCATTATCAAGCCGCTGATTGACCAGGTGCTCGATAAAGGCGAGCCCACCTGGAGCGTTGATCAATTAATCCCCATTTACCGTAACGGAAAAATAGAAGATGTTTACTGGACCTTTGGCTACAGCCCCGTTTACGACGAAGACGGACAACGCATGGGCGTAATAGTTATTTGCTCGGAAACCACTGAACATGTAAATAATTCGAAGAAATTAAACGAAAGTTATAGAGCATTACAAATCAGCGAGGACAATTTGCTCAACCTGGTGATGCAGGCGCCCACTGCTATCGGGCATCTTAAGGGCCGCGAACTTGTTGTTGTAGCAGCAAACCAAAAAATGCTTGAGCTATGGGGAAAAGATACATTTATTATTGGCATTCCCCTTAAAGACGCTCTGCCCGAATTACAGGACCAGCCATATTTGGGGATTTTGGATGACGTATATACTTCCGGAATACCCTTTTTTGGAACTGAACACATGGCACTTATCCAGCGGGGCGGCGTTCTGCTTGAACTGTATTTCGATTTTGTTTACCAGCCAATTAAGGACGCCAACGGTAATTGTACGGGTATAGTAATTGTAGCTAATGAGGTTACCGATAATGTGCTGGCACGAAAAAGAATACAACAAAGCGAAGACAGGCTAAGGCAGGTGGTAATGAAATCGCCATTTATTATGCTGGTGCTAAAAGGGAGCGACTTTATAATTGAAATTGCAAACGAAGCCTGCTACCAATACTGGAACAAAACTGCGGAAGCTACCCTCGGCAAGCCCTTATTAACCGTGTTGCCAGAACTAAAGGACCAGCCATTTCCGGCATTGCTGCAAAGGGTCCTGGAATCCGGCGAGGCGTTTGGCGAAGAAGAAGTGCCAAACTATTTTGAAACTGAAGAAGGAATTGTGACGAAATATGTCAGCTATCTGTATGAGCCAATTTTAGATGAAGACGGCTCAGTATCGCGCATCCTGGTTGCCGCAGAAGACAGGACCAGGATGGTTGAAGGCCGTAAAAGACTGCTGGCAGCCGAAGAAAATCTGCGCCTCTCGCTGGAGGCGGCTGAGTTAGGCCGGTTTGACATGGACCTGGTTAAGGGAACGATGTTTTGGGATGCGCGTTGCCGGGAGCTGTTTGGCATTGATCACAACGACGAAGTTTCCTATGAAAATGATTTTTTAACAGGATTGCACCCCGAAGATAAAGAACGGGTAATCAAAGTAATCGATGATGTTTTTGTAAAAGAACTTACCAATGGCGATTATGATGTGGAGTACCGCACAATTGGTGCAAATGATAAAAAAATGCGTTGGGTAAGGGCAAAGGGCAAAGCTTTTTTTGATGAAAACGACAAGGCTGTACGTTTCATCGGTTCCGTATTGGAAATTACCGACAAAAAGTCGGAAGAATTAAGGCGTAACGATTTTTTTGCCATGGCCAGCCATGAGTTGAAGACCCCGTTAACATCCATTAAATCATACGTGCAAATGCTTTTAAAGAAAGCAACGAAAGACGAGGATGATTTTCAGGCAGACGCGCTTAACCGCGTAAATAAAAACGTAAACAAAATGACTTCCCTTATCCAGGGTTTCCTGAATAATGCCAAAATATTGGAAGGGAAATTTGAGTTACATTTTGAAAATATTGATGTAAATGAAATGCTGACCGAGGCCCTGGTTGATGCACAACTGATATCACAGGCACACCAAATTAACCTGGCCCCCTGCAAAAACGTGATGATACGGGCCGACCGTGACAAATTAATCCAGGTGATGGAAAACCTGGTTAGCAATGCGGTTAAATATTCGCCAAAAGGCGGGGCAATAAACATTGGTTGTGATGTTACCGGCAACATTGCCGAAATTTATGTGCAGGATGAGGGGGTTGGCATCAGCGAAAAAGATCAGCAAAAATTGTTCGACCGCTTTTACCGCGTCCGGAACGAAAAAGTACAGCATATCTCTGGCTTCGGCATAGGGTTGTACCTCGTTTCAGAGATATTGCGCTACCATAACAGCAAAATTATGGTGGAAAGCGAAGAGGGAAAAGGATCAAGATTTTATTTCCGCCTGCCGGTGGTTAACTAATTCCGCTTAAACCTACCGCACAAAAAAAGCTGTCAATTCCCGGAATCAACAGCTTATTATATCTTAAATAGTTATCTAACCGGGATACCGTTTTAAACAGTTTCTGCTACCGGAACCACAACCGCCACTTTAACTGGCAAAGCCATAGCTTTTGTTGCTTTATAGGGTTTGTAATATTCTTCGTTAAATTGTTTTTTAGCATCATTATAACTGCGGATTGCGCCGAGCCTGTTCATAAAGCGTATGTAATACCAGGCCATATCCACCTGGTGCGGACGGAAGCCGCTGCGGGCGCTCTTTGGAAACAAGTGATGGTTATTGTGCCATTCGCCAGCCACAAAACCAGGCCATAGCTGATTTACCGACATGTCCTTTTTATTGTAGTCAATGCCGTCGCGTTGTTTGTCTTTTCCTTTCCCGTGTCCTTCAAAATTAAAGGTACGCACTCCTATGGCCCAAAAACCTGCAGCGCCAAATAAAGAACATGCCAGCGCATTGCCTCCCAGTAAATAAAATGCCGCGTACCAAAAAGTCCAGTTTAACACCCAGGATAAAACAGCACGATAGGGGTTTACATACGACCCATATTTTTGATACTGCGCAAAGGTGTTCCCTTTTACACCTGTATGGGCCATCAGCTTTGCCACACGTTTATAATCGGCCTCGCTAAGGTCTTTTGCAATGGGTTGGTGGTTTACATCGGCTAAAAAGCAATATAAAAAACCTGCCTGGGCATTATATGGATCACCGGGCTCGTCGGATTTGGCATGGTGCACATGGTGCGACACCACATAAATTTCCTCTGGAATAACGTTTATCGTAAGGTTCTGCGTAAAAAAACGCCAGAAATTATTGCGGAACTTGTATGCGCCATGGGTGCAATAGCGATGATGCCATACGGTTCCGTGCGTACCCATGATGATCATGCTGTATAGGAAAGCAGCCAGCAATGTCCATGGACTCAGGTATTCAAAAACAAAAACGAAAAAGAACGGAATAAAACAAAGCACCTTAAGCCAGCTGAAAAAAGGAAGCCAGTTTTTGCGGGACTTAAAAACATTTAGCCTGTTAAAAAATTCGAGGATGATTTGCCCATTGGTGGGTTTAATCAAATTTCCCTGTTCATCAGACCATCCGTATGAAGGGGGTTGTAACACTTTGTCTAAAAATGACATTACTATATGGGTTTATTAATTAGGGTACTTTGTGACAGTTTCGGTTCGGCATCCCGGTTGCTATAATCCGGGGGATGCAAAATATCTTAGTGCCTGGCTCTTTTTGGGTTAAAGGCAATAATATATTTTAAATCATTGGTTAAAATCGTATGGCTGTTCATCAGTTCTTCCTCTTGGCTCATCGGTGAGTGCATAGCCGATTTTACGGATTGAAACACCTGCAATAATATGTCCGAAAAAGCTTTGCTTGCTACGGCCGGGTAATAGTCTTTTTGAATTCGCACCCTGTCGGTTTCCGATACCAGGCTTAATTCCCAGGTATCGTCGGCTTTAAAACCATGTTCTTTTGCCTCGTTCATCAAATCATACACATAGGTCATGGTTTGGACCTTTATTGCTGCTAAATCCATTATTATTTTATTTTTTTATAAATTGAATGTTGGTGGCAAGCTAACCCGATGTGGGACGCCGCATTTGTTGGAACCCGGAAAGCCAATTGATTGTACACCCCGCCCTGGGTAAAAGCCATTTTAAAATCTTTTTTCATGCCTGCACTGCTTAATGCTTAAATATCACCGCATTATTATCCAGGCAATGTCTAAGAATTCAAATTGGATTAGAGGATTTGTTAAAGGTAAGTAAAATTATTGAATTTCCGTTGGTTTTATCAGCAAAAAAACATAATACTAATCCATATTTTAACCGTAAAATGCGCCGAACCCGTTATTATCTGTTGACCAGGCATTTAGCATTTTCACTATTATATAAACACATTTTTCGGGTATTTGTTGCGGTTAGGTTGAACTTAATTTAAAATATAGTGAAAAAAATTGCTTTTTATTTTCGTTTAAATAAATAATCGTTAAATATTTTTATCAAAAGTAAAATTTATCGATATTTATGACTACCTTGTCGCCTTATTAAAAAATAATTTAATGCAAAAAGAAGGAACAGTAAAGTTTTTCAATACCCAAAAGGGTTTTGGATTCATTTCACAAAACGATAACAGGAACGAAATTTTCGTACACTCTACCGGCTTAATCGACAGCATCCGTGAAAATGATAAAGTACAATTTGATGTAGAAGAAGGCAAAAAAGGCCTGAACGCAATAAATGTAAAAGTTATCAACTAATTTATTTTAGTTTATCGTATAAGCACTTGTCCTTTTAGCGGCAGGTGCTTTTTATTTGTAAACGTAGTACAGATCCAAAAATAGAATCAAGAATAAAGAGCCGGAAGCAAAGACTGAAACCATCAGTTCCCTCCTACCGGCTCCGATTAACGTTAAAAGATGGGAAATCAAAGCTATCGCAGCAATACAACCCATCCACCATTAATAATTTTTTGACTCCTGACTCTTGGCTCCTGGCTCTAAAAAGCAGCACATGGCTAAATCAAAATCAACATTCATGAAAAAAGAGCTCGAAAAGAAACGGGCTAAAAAGAAAGAGGAAAAAGCATACCGTAAAGAAGAGCGCTCAAAAAACCCAACCGGCAGCGACCTTGAAAGTATGATGGCTTATGTAAATGAGCACGGCGAAATCGTATCTACCCCGCAACCAAAATCAACGGGCAACCCCATCGAAGAATAATTCGATTTTCCAACCAAACCCGGTGGTTTGAATTACTTATATTTATTAAAAAAATGTAATTGTTAAACAAACCACCGTGTTATGAAAAAACTGCGGACTTCCCTGCTCTGTATTTTCTTGTTTCATTTTCTCGTACCGAGTTTAATTGCTTCACCCAGAGGCAAATCGTACGTAAAAAATCCTAAAGGCTATTCGTTTGGAGTCCGGACCACTGGAAAAGGAAGCCCCATGATCCTGATTCCCGGGTTTAGGGGTAGCGCCGACACTTATGACGAAATAGTAGCCCATTATAAAACGCGGTTCAAATGCTATGTGATAACTCCGGCAGGTTTTGCCGGTCAGCCAGGTTTGGTCGGCAACGACCATCCTTTAAGAGTACAGCGCGACGAGATAATTCAATTTATTTTAGATAATCGATTGCAAAAGCCCATACTGGTGGGTTTTAGCTTTGGCGGCTCTCTTGCTTTGTGGATTGCAAGTACCCGGCCCGACCTTATAGGCGCACTTATTGAACTTGATGGCGTACCTTTTGATGCAGCAGTTGAAAATCCAAACGTTAATACAGACTCCATAAAAAATGTTGCAGAAAAACGGCGTTTGAAGATTGTTTCAAAAAATGCTGCTTACTGGGTAAAAATCGATTCGACCAGGCATACTGCGAAATACAGAAACGATGGAATTGATGAATTAAAAAAACTGGTTACCGACAGTTTAAGAATAAATCAAATACTGGATTGGGATGATTTAAGCGACTATAAAACTTCGGGATTAATGGACGCCGAGCAGGAAGGGCTGGATTTAAGAGACAGCGTTAGAAAAATTAAATCGCCGATACTGGTACTGGGTTCGTGGATGGGCTGGGACAATATTAAAACAAAAGAACAGGCCGAAGCCCGCTACCGAAACCAATACACTCTTGCAAAAGATCTTACGCTTGCATTTTCAGCCAATGGCAAGCACTTTTTGATGTACGAGGATTTCAACTGGATGATTGCGCAAATGGACCGTTTTTTAAAGCAACATCGCAAGAAGAATAGCTAACAAATTATTTTTAGCTGATCGATGCGTTTTTGCATGGCTTGTTTGTCGGCATTGGATTTGGCTATGGCGAATGCCTTTTTAAAATTTTCGATGGCTTTTTCGTTATCTATCCCGGCATAAAGCTCGCCGAGCAAGGCAAAATAAAATTGATTATCGCCAAGGTTTAGTTTTTCGGCTTCAATTATTGCCGCTTCTTTCCCGTTCGCTTTCGATAGTGCAAAGGTTCTGTTCAAAGCTGCAACAGGCGAATATTGTATCTGCAGCAAACGGTTATATAATTGGAGTATATTCTCCCATTTTTCAACAGTATCTGCTTTTTGGGTATTCCAATAAGCAATGCTTGCTTCAAGATGATATTTTGACAATCTTTCGCCGCTGGCTGCCCGTTTTAAAAAATAACCACCCTGGCTTATCAGTTCGGCATTCCACAGGCTGATATCCTGCTCATCGTACAAAACGAGTTCGCCGTTTTTATTTAGCCTGGCTTCAAAACGCGAGGAATGAAAACACATCAGTGCAAACAAAGCATTCACCTGTGGCTTATCGGTGCTTTTATTTTCAATCAGCATGTTACACAGGCGCATGGCCTCCAGGCAAAGTTCCTTCCGCAGTGTCTGATCTTGGCTCACTGAATAATAACCTTCGCTAAATAGTAAATAAATGGTGGTCAGCACGGTTTCCAGGCGTTCATCAATTTCCTGCGGGGCGGGTATTTCAATTTTTATTTTTTCGTCTCTCAGCCTTTCCTTTGCCCGGTACAGGCGTTTGTTAATAGTTTCTTTATTCGTAAGGAAAGCCTCCGCAATTTCATCGATACCAAAACCGCAAAGGATGCGGAGCGATAAACCTATTTGCGCTTCGGGCGGGATAACCGGGTTGCAAATAGCAAACATCATCTGCAACTGGCTATCTGTGATATTTTGTGCCGATAGGTCGAGTTCAACCGGCTGAAAATTTTCATAACCAGCATCAATAACTTCAGGCGCAACCTTGGTTGCGAAAGTATTGTTGCGCTGTAAATGGTTTTTTGCTTTGTTTTTGGCCACATTATAAAGCCAGGCCACCGGGTTTGGGGGAATACCCTTATAAGCCCAGCTTTGGGAAGCCGTTAAAAATGTGTCGCTGGCAATATCTTCCGCAATTTCTATCTGCTCAAAACCAAACCGTTTACAGAGTACCGAAACTATTTTTCGGTACTCTGTCCTGAATAAATGCGGTATGAGTTCTTGCTCGTTCATGTTTGCTTTACACCTTTTTTCGAATCTTTTGTCTAGTCTCAAGTCTTGAGTCGAAGGTACTAAGTCAACTTGGAATGCCAACATATGCTTCCGCCGCCAGACTTCGTATTTTCGACTCCAGACTCAGGACTTAAGACTCAGGACTCAATGCACCCCATCCCTTTTGGCAATACGGCGTACTTCCATAGTATTGCCTTCACCCCCTAAAACCGGGGCGCCTTTGGCAAACTCGGCAGCTTCTTCGGCCGATTCAGCCCTTACAGTGATAAACCCGCCTATTGTTTCTTTAATTTCGCCAAATGGCCCATTGGTGACCATTTTGTTGTGGTGTACAACTTTGGCGTCATCAAATAGCAAGCCGGTGCCGCTTACAAATTTGTTTTGAGCGGCGATTCCACCAATCCAGTCCATCGTAGCTTTCATCCAAATCTCCATTTGTTCCGGCGAAGCAATCTTGCTGCCATCTTGGTGCCTCATAATTAATGCGTACTCGTCCATTTGTTTGAATTTTTAATTGTTAACTAATTTAATGAATTATACCCCCATAACAAATGGCGGAAAACAAATTGGACAACAAATAAAAAATAATTGGTGAGCATTTATTTGGGCTTACCATGATTATTTTATCCCGATGATCCTTATATTTCATTTTTCAAATTGAAAGCATGGCCGAAACCGTAACTTCAATATTCAGGCCCCGTATTAAAACCATTACTATTGTTGCGGGCATATTAACCTGGGGAACGATAGCGTTGCTTATTTGCTTTTATGTTTACGACGGCACCAACGACCCGGGAACTGAGGTGGTTTTTGGCGTATTGGGTTTTCCGGCATTATTTTATATTTATTTAAAACCAATACTTAAAAGATTTCTGAAAGTTACAGCGGGCGCCGATGGCCTTGTATTTCATTACTTGTTAACCAATAAAAAAATCGTAATTGATTATGCTGAAATAAGCCACGTTGAAAGTGATGGTGTAAACCCCGGAAGATGGTACCACCACCAATTTGTGGAACGAAATAGCACGAATGAGGCACAAGCACGATTGCAAATCTGCCTGAATACCGGCGCAAAATTTTATATCGACGCCGCAAACTACTCCAATTACGACGAGCTTAAAGAAGCTATCAGGAGGCATCGTTTTAATTTACCTTAGCAATAAAAAACGCTTTATTTTAAACCCAAAGGGCTGCGATAGCCAGCAATAGCGCGACGGACATCACCCAAAAACCAATTTTCAGAAAAGACCATGCGCTAACCGTATGCCCTTCGCGGCGCAGTGCCACCAGCCAAAGAATAGTAGCAAGTGAGCCTGTTATAGAAAGGTTGGGGCCAAGGTCTACCCCTATCAATATGGCGCTTTTTACAATTTCCGGTAAATGGGCAACCTGGGTGGCATTGCCGGCAATCAACCCAACGGGCAGGTTATTGGCCAGGTTACATGCGGCGGCTATAACAAAAGCGCTTCCCCATGTTGCGCCCGTGGTTGAATGCGCGGCGCTTTGATCCAGCAGCTCACTTATTGAGTGGATGAGCCCTGTTTTATAAAGCGCCTCGACAATAATAAACAGCCCGGCTACCAGCGGCAGCACCGACCACGTAACCCCTTTGATAACAATCCGCGGATCTTTCCTGGCGCTAACGATTACAATGGCCGACGTGAGTATCCCGGTTATTGCGGTGGGCAGGCCCAACTGCATGTCCATAGCTGAAGCAATCAATAAAACTACGGCCGTTGCTAATATGCCATATAAAGCGGTTTTTCCGCCGCGGGGTAAGGCTGGCAACTCAATATTGGTTTCCGTTGGCTGTTTTAAAGCCTTACGCTGGGTCAAATACAGCGCAAAATAAGTGGCAGCGACAGCAACAACCGATGGTATAAAATACAAGCTGAGCCAATGCCATAGCGGCGGCATATGACTGCCATAGATAACGAGGTTAGCCGGGTTGGAAATGGGCAGCACAAATGAAGCCGCGTTGGCTATAAATGCACAAATTAAAAGATAAGGCAACGGGTTTTTAACCTTCGCCGCCCGTACTGCGGCCGCCACGGCCGGCGTTAATACCACTGCGGTGGCATCATTTGATAAAAACACCGTAACAACAACGCCTACCAGGTAGATGAGCAAAAAGAGCCTGGTGGAAGATCCTTTTGCCAATACCGTTGCATGCGCCGCCAGCCAGTCGAATAGTTTTTCTTCCCGGGCTGTTTCAGCTAAAAGCATCATGCCGGTTAAAAAAAGGTACACGTCTATTCCTCTCGAAAGCCCTGTCATCGCTTCTGCCGGGGATATCTGCTGCAAAACGATTAGCAGCCCCGCACCCCCTACCGCCCAAACAGCTTCGGGTAATTTATACGGACGGATGATAACGCCTGCTATTGCTAAAACTGAAACCACCCATGTAATCGTAAATGACATCTATATCGACAATAATTTAGTTAAGCCCAAAGCCCCGAAATTACATCATTTTTTCGCTTACTTATAACAACTAAAAACTTAGTTAAACGCACATTTCTGCGTTATAGTATCTCAAAAAATATATAATTCAAAAACCCCAGTTTATGCAGTTTTTAATGAAATAAGCATGTTTTTTTGCCGTTCAGGTAACTCACATAAACCAAATAACACCATGAACAAACTCTTGATTCTTATCGCTGTAATTTTAATCAGCATCCAATTTTCAAATGCACAAACATCAGCGGGAAGCCAAACGGTGGGCTTTAACCTTGGCTTTGGGGCGGGCACATCAACCGAATCTCCGGGCATTCACCAGGCAGGGATGGGGTCGTCATTTATTGAACGTGACCACAACTTTAATTTCGGCCCGGCATACAGCTATTTTATTGCAGACAATATTGATATAGGTGTGGCGCTTAACTTCACATCAATCACCGAAACAAACAGTCCTAATGATTTTGGCTCTCCTTTAAAATACCACGACTACCAGGCCACTGCAATTGTATATGCCCGCAAATATTTTCTGTTAAAAAACAAGTTCGGTATCCGCACAGGGCCTTACATCAGTTACGATAAAGCGACGACTAACTTCACCTATCCTTCTGACGAAAACTTTAATGACAATAATAGCAACTCGCATAGCATAAATGCGGGCCTTAAACTCGAAATGGTATATTACGCTTCAAAAAAACTGGGATTTTCGGCTACGCTGGCCAATCTGCAATATACGCATACGGTATCCGGGGGCGGAAATCAACTAAATCAAAATTCCGACAGTTTTTCGTTCAACTCGGGTACATCAGCCATCTATATATCCATGTTTTATACATTTGGCGGCAAAGGATAAATATTAATATTTCATAAACCCATTCCAACCTGTCCCTTCACAATCCTTTATTCCTTAAGGTGATATCTTATCACTTTAAGGATTTTTTTTTAACCGAGGTTGTTTTTTCGCAAAATTTTTAACTGTTCGTAGAGCCAGGTTGAAGTTAAACAATTCAGGCGAATTGCTTCGCCTGAATGCGTAAGCAGGCGGATTGCCATATGGGACCCTGAGCCAAACTGCAAACAGGATGACATTCTTAACTTTAAGGAGCTTTAATTACGATGTTTTTGCTCATTAATTTTTAAGGACGTATCATTTTAAAAAAATTTTAAAAAAACCGCAACTAAAAAAAACAATCATCGTATAAAAGTACTCATTGAGCGCCCTGCTCATCAATAATTTATCAAATCAAAAAGATCCCTGGCGCGAGGCTGGGGACCTTTTTATTGGTACGAATATAATATTTAACTTTTAGATAATCAACATCATATAAAATAAATAACTGATTGGGATTACACCGATTAGTATTTTTTGATTTCACCGATTAGGTTCGATTTCACCGATTTCATTTTTTGATTTCACCGATTTGGTTCGATTTCACCGACTACGTTAGATTTTATCAACTACTGGCAACACTGGGCGTGCAGCGATAAAGCGCCGTATTTTGATATCACCATCAAACAAATGACTTAATGACCATTTACGCCAGCGCTTCGGCTATTTCAAGGAAGCCTTTTTCGCGGGCGACATCGGCGGGTAGTTTGCCGCCTTCCATGCGCACATTGGCATCGGCACCGTGTTCAAGCAGCAGGATAAGGAGATCAATATTTCCGTTTTGCGCGGCGGAGTGCAGCGCGGTTACACCTGCCTGCTGTTTTACGTTTACCTGGGCATTGTTTTCAATCAGCATCCTGGCTATCTGGGTATAATTTCCGGCTACTGCCGAATGCAGCGGATAAACCCCGAAACCATTGTTTGAAGGCAGGTTAACATCGGCTCCTTTTAATACCAGGTAGCGTGCAATTTCGTATTGGCCAAAATAACAGGCCAATCCCAGCGGGGTGAAACCATCTTCGGCGTAATAATTTACAGCCTCCGGGTGTTGATAAACCAAATGAGCCACCACATCAAACTTACCCGCGGCTGATGCTTCAAAAAGATTAATCTCATCGAGGTATTTTAACAGCAATGCGGTAACCGCCGGTTTTTTATAATAACAGGAAAGCATCAGGGGCGAAACATGATGACTGGTACGGGTTTTGGCTAATGCCGGATCGGCTACCAGCAGCGCATCAAGCCCTTCCAGGTCGGCATTGGTAATACATAGTTCCAGCTTTTCTATGCTCATTTTTTATAGAAGTTATAAAAGTTGTAAGGGTTGTAGTGGTTAAAATGGCATTATTTTAATGAGTGATTGTTTTTACAACCATTCCAACTCTTTTAACACTTACAACATGTTCCAACTATCATCACCTATACTTTACATCAACTTAACACGTCATTCCCCAATATTACTAAAAAATTAAAATATCAAGGGGAATATTTCTTTAATCTATTAACTTTATATTTGTAAAATATCAGGGTTACATCAGGATGCCGGTAAAAGGAAATCAGTTTAAATCAAATAGTTTCAAGCCAGAAGATCAGCCACGCAAACCATCATCGAAAGTTGATAAGGAGCGCTCGGTAAAGGAAAAGCAGGAAAGCCGGCGCGATGTTGGTTTAATGATGAGCCAGATCAAAAAAATTACCGGCCTTTTTTCGCTCCTCCTGTCCGTATATTTTTTGGTTGCTTTTACCTCCTACCTCTTTACCTGGCAGGAAGATCAAAGCTATGTTTCGCCCGCAAACGGCGGCTGGAGCAACCTTTTTAAAACCACCCAGGAACTGATGCAAAATGGCGTAAAATCGCCCGTGGTGCTAAACTGGACCGGTAAATTAGGCGCCCTCCTTTCCAACCAATTCATCTTTGAATGGTTCGGTGTAGCCTCCTTCCTGTTTGTATTCATCTTTTTTGTAATAGGTTACCGGCTGCTGTTCAGGGTTAGTTTATTTTCAATTGGTAAAACTCTGGCCTACTCGTTTTTCGGTATCGTATTTATTTCGATAGCCATAGGGTTTGTTCACGCTTTCATGGCCGATACACCCAATTATCTTGAGGGCGAATTTGGTTATTGGACCAACCGGCTGCTCGACGCGCAGATTGGCCAGACAGGTACCGGCGGCGTGCTGATATTTGCAGCGCTTACCCTGTTGGTTATTGCTTATAATATCGATTTTAAATTGCCGCGCCGGGGTGACCAAAAGGTTGCCCCTGAAACGGTTGACAAAATAGTGCCTGAACCGGTAGACCTGGTGGACGAAGAAATCTCTTTACCGGTTGAATGGCCGGGGCGAGCAAATAAGGTAAAAGATGCGCCTGAAAATATTGTTAAATCCGAACCCCTAAAACAGCAACCGCTGGTTCAAAACCCGGTTTTTCATGAACCGCTGGTATTAACACCCAACCCCGACAATGAGGGTATGGAACCTGAGTTTGAAAATGAAATTCCGCTGACGGTTGGTGTTTCTCGCCCTACGCCGATATTAAACATCGAGAAAAGCGATGACGATAAAGCGAAGAGCCTGGTTGAACAGTTTGGCAAATATGATCATACGCTCGAACTGGCATCGTACAAATATCCGCCGCTTGATTTGCTGGAGAATTATGGATCGAACAAGATCAACGTAAATTCGGATGAATTGGCCGCCAACAAAAACAAGATTGTTGAAACGCTGAACCATTATAACATCGAGATTGATAAAATAAAGGCTACCATTGGGCCAACGGTAACTTTATATGAAATTATACCGGCGCCAGGCGTACGTATCTCCAAAATAAAAAACCTGGAAGACGACATAGCCCTGAGTTTGGCTGCTTTGGGCATCCGTATTATTGCGCCGATGCCGGGTAAAGGCACCATCGGGATCGAGGTACCCAACCAAAACCCGGAAATGGTTTCGATGCGCTCGGTATTGGCGACGGAAAAATGGCGCGACAATACCATGGACCTCCCTATTGCGCTGGGTAAAACCATCAGTAACGAGGTATTTATAGCGGACCTGGCGAAAATGCCACACTTGCTGGTTGCAGGGGCTACGGGGCAGGGTAAATCGGTGGGTATTAACGCCATATTGGTATCGCTGCTTTATAAAAAGCATCCGGCCGAACTGAAATTTGTTTTGGTGGATCCGAAAAAGGTGGAGCTAACGCTGTTCCGCAAAATTGAGCGGCATTTCCTGGCCAAACTGCCTGATGAGGCCGACGCCATCATCACCGACACCAAAAAGGTGGTGAATACCCTCAATTCCTTGTGTATCGAGATGGATCAGCGGTATGATCTGTTAAAGGATGCCCAGGTGCGTAACCTGAAAGAATACAACGAAAAATTTGTTCACCGCAAGATCAGCGATCCCGAAAAGCACCGTTATTTACCCTTTATAGTACTGGTAATTGATGAATTTGCCGATTTGATGATGACAGCCGGTAAGGAGGTAGAAATGCCTATAGCGCGTATCGCACAGCTGGCACGTGCCGTAGGTATACACCTGGTGATAGCTACACAAAGGCCATCGGTAAATATTATTACAGGTACTATTAAAGCCAACTTCCCATCGAGGCTGGCATTCAGGGTATTGTCGAAGATCGATTCGCGTACCATATTGGATTCCGGCGGCGCCGATCAGTTGATCGGTCGCGGTGATATGCTGCTGTCAACCGGCAGCGATTTGATACGCCTGCAGTGTGCCTTTGTGGATACGCATGAAGTGGAACGCATATCGGACTTTATTGGCAACCAGCGCGGCTATCCTTCGGCGATGCTGTTACCTGAATATGTGGGTGAAGGCGAAACCAGCAGCACAAAAGAATACGACCCGGATAACCGAGACCCAATGTTTGAAGAGGCAGCGCGTTTGATTGTAATGCACCAGCAGGGATCAACCTCGCTCATTCAGCGTAAAATGAAACTGGGTTATAACCGCGCCGGACGGATCATTGACCAATTGGAAGCCGCCGGGATTGTGGGTCCATTTGAAGGCAGCAAGGCCCGGGACGTTTTGTATCCGGACGAATACAGCCTGGAAAGACACTTGGAAACGCTGCAAAAACAAAACAACAATTAAACTTTACGGTGAACTGTGAATCTAATGTTTAAAGGATTAACACAGTTTTAAAAAACAAAAAGCAATATTTACCATTATTCAATCAAATGATCTTCAACCATGTACAATATGGTTCGGTACAAATAATAATCTAATGAAAAAAGTAATCATATTTTCCATATTAACCTTTATAAGCTCTTATACTTTTGCTCAAAAAGATGTTGCAGCAAAAGCCATTTTAAACAAATTAAGCGAGAAATATAAGCTATATGATGTTGTAAAAACCGACTTCGACTTTACATTGGAAAACCCACAGGCTGGCGTTAAAGAAACACAAAGCGGCACACTGCTGGCGCGCCCAAAAGCCAATAAATTTGTTGTCACTATATTTAGCCCCGGCCAATCATCAAAGCAAGAAATTGCGCAGCAAATTATCAGCGATGGTAAAACCCAGTGGACCTACCTGAAAAAAGATAACGAGGTACAGGTAAATAACACCGATAACAGCGGCAGCGGGCTAAACCCTGCGCAGGTATTCACTATTTACGAACATGGCTTTAAATACATTTACAACGGCGACGTAAAAATAAAGGGCCGTACCTACCAGGAAATTGACCTTACACCAGAGGATATTAACAAGCCCTATTTTAAAGTGCGTTTGGAGATTGACAAAGCAAAAAAACAGATTTACAGCGCGCTCGTATTCGATAAAAATGGCAACCGGTACACCTATGCCTTGCGCAGTTTTGTGCCCAACATACAAATACCCGATAATACGTTCAATTTCGACGTGAAAATGCACAAGGGAGTTGAAGTAGTCGATCTTCGCTAAGGCGCTTTAATCACAAAACATTTTTATATTGATGGTTATCGGATAAAAACGATTCGGCATAGCCGATAATGTTATCTTTTTGCAACTCATCCAGTTTTTCCTTAACCTGCGAATAATCAACATCGGCAGGCACCTCCATCACAAAATATTTCTTACTGAGGCTTTCGGACATGCATCCCATTTCCTCAAAAACAGACTTTATCGAATTGATCTCGTGTCCGTTGTCCATCAGTATGACACGCAACGTTGATTTTCCCGAATAGGTGACGGTTTTACGGTACGTCAACATATCTTCTTTTGGATTGTATTCGGCCCATACCACGTCACCCGAGGCTACATTTGAAATATAAAAAGGGATGTTCTCCAACCTGTAATAGCCAAATTCCGCATTCACAACTGTGGCCCACATGGTTTCAACAGTTTCCTTATCAAGTATATCGCTGTGGAAACGAAAAAGTATTTTTACTAAATTATCAGTCGGCATCGGCAAAAAGGGAAATTGTGAATCAGCAAATTGTTGAATACAAATTTATAAAATGAAATTTCATTTCCAGCGATATTCGAAGTCCCCAAAAAAAATGTCATCTCGAACGATAGTGAGAGAACTTATGCGACATCCATAACCTCTATGCAAATCAAAAATGCACGGTTGTAGCGCCTGAAGCAGAAGTTCCCTCCCTATGGTCGGGATGACAGGAATGTGAGCTGATGAAAAAATTATTTCCTTTATACCCTGATGTATATCTTATTCTTATCCAATATCTTACCAAACAACCAGCAGACCAGCATATAACTGATTGCAAACAGCAAGGAGCCGATAGCGCCCGGGGCAATAGCCTGGAAAACGGAACCGTTTATCCAATCGGTGAAACCAAGTTTACCAATGGTAATCCAACCCAGTATTGTTACCAGTAGTTCGGAAAAAAGGTAGATGGGCAGCGGGTTTTTCCCTACTGTTGTAAAAAAGGAGGTCCAATTGCCTTTGTTGAATGATATTATTTCCACGATGTATATCAATGCCGATATCATCACCATATCAATACCAACGGTTAACAACACAAAGGGGCTTGTCCATAGCTTTTTGGAGATAGGGAAAGTCATATTCCAGCAAAGTGCGATGAAGATAAACAGGAATCCGAACAGCAATAATTTCGAGATCGTTTCATATCCCTTGCCTTTTTCCTGAATGTATTTACCGGCGTAGTAGCCACAAATAACATTTACAATGGCCGGCAACGTGCTCAATATCCCCTCCGGATCAAAAGCAACGCCTTCGCCGTGGTACAGGTGCGCATCGCCTAAAACAGCTTTATCCAGGTAAGTTCCGGCGTTAGTAAGCATTCCGTAAGGATCGGCGTGATCCCCAAAAATCAACAGTAAAAACCAGTAACCAAACAGCAAAAGCAGGCTGATAACTATGATGGCGCCCTTTGATTTGACAAAATAAATCAGCAGCGAAGCAAACAGGTAACAAAGTGCAATACGTTGTAAAACACCAAAAATGCGGGTTTGGCTAATAGGCAGTAAATGCCAGCCTTTTGTATCATGCCCCACAAAAGGGAACCAATACATCAGGTATCCCAGTAAAAATATAATAACAGCTCTTTTTAATATCTTGAAAAACACAGTTCCTGAACTTAAACTTGCAAACTTTTTCATGGAAAAACTCATGGCATTGCCTACAGCAAACAAAAAAGACGGGAAAACCAGGTCGGTAGGTGTAAAACCGAACCATTTGGCATGTTCGAGCGGTGCGAATGATACCGGGCCGCCGCCATTGTTAACAATGATCATAAAAACAATCGTCATTCCGCGAAAAACATCCAGCGAAAGAAACCGGTTAGGGCTTTGCTCCATAGTTCAATAAAAAGGTTTAAAATAAGTTAGGAAATATGGGACAATATAAGAATTATTGGCACTAATGTATAGTTTTTAAAATATTTTAAGAAGTAGGGGATGGCGATTAGTGGTTGGAGATTAGAGATTAGTTAAACACGGGATTGGCTGCCATGTTAAAGAGTTTGTAGCTTGTCATTTTATCAAAAAGAAGATTGAAGCTCGTAATCTCTAACCTACAGTCTCTAATCTCTAAAACAAAATCGCTATTTTTGGCCATCAATGCTTACCATTACTACCCATACGCTCGAAAAACTGGAAACGCTGCTGCGGACAAGCGGTTACAAAGTACGGTACGAAAAGGGCAATTTTAAAACTAATGCTTGCCTGCTGCAAAACAGTAAGATGGTGGTAGTTAACAAGTTTGCGGGCTTGGAAAGCAAAATATTAGCCATTGCAGAACTGGCGCGTACCCTGGAGATGGATTATGAGTTGCTGGATGAAAAACAGGCCGCATTTTTGCATCAGCTTAAACAAACAACACTGGAATTTTGAAAATTACTTTTTTAGGTACCGGAACCTCGCAGGGTGTACCCGTTATAGCCTGCAATTGCGAAGTTTGCACCTCGGCAGACTATCGCGATAAGCGTTTGCGTACCTCTGTTTTAATTGAAGCAGAAGAAAAAGTGATCGTGATTGATTCGGGGCCCGATTTCAGGTACCAGATGCTGAGGGCAAAAGTGCAGCACCTGGACGCTATTGTTTTTACACACGAGCACAAGGACCATACCGCCGGCCTGGATGATATAAGGGCGTTTAATTACAAACAACAGGGGCCGGTTGATGTGTATGCTAATCTGCGGGTGCAGGAAGCCCTTAAGCGCGAGTTTTTTTACATTTTCGAGCGGTTTAAATATCCGGGCATTCCGCAATTAACCCTGCACACCATAAGCAACGAACCATTTAACATCGGCAACCTCAGGTTTATCCCCATTGAGGTGATGCATTACAAATTGCCGGTACTGGGTTTCAGGATAAACGATTTTACCTATATAACGGATGCCAAAACGGTTTCAGATACCGAGAAAGAAAAAATAAAAGGCTCAAAAATACTGGTGATCAATGCCCTCCAAAAACAGGAACATATATCGCATTTCACCTTCGATGAAGCCATCGCCTTTGCAGAATCCATTGGCGCCGAAAAAACATATCTTACCCACATTAGCCACCGCCTGGGGAAACACGCAGATGTGTCATCCATCCTGCCGCCCAATGTTGAGCTGGCTTACGACGGACTGCAGATCACGATTTAAACTTTATATAAACTGCCTTCTAACAACCTGGTACCCGGTTGGCGCTATTAAAACAGCCCCTTGTCCCGGTCCATAAATGTCGGCCGCATCAGGTCTAAGCCCAGGTGTTTGTTGAGTTGCTCACTTACGTAATCGGCCAGTTCGGGCGAGTAGCGTTCATCATGCTGGTGCATAAAAAACCAAACCGATTGGAGTCCCATTTGCTCCCATTGTTTAATGCGTTCAACCCAGTCGTCAACCCGCTTATAGTCGGTTTTATCCAGGCTGTTGCCTACAAAACGGATAAAGGCATGCGGGGTAGGCAATTCCATGTGCACTACATCCCTGCGGCCGCTGGCATCGGTTATCACTGCGCCGATGTTCAGTTGGTGCAGCGTGTTAAATAAGGCATCGCGGTTTTCGGCGTTTGCAAACCATTCTTTATGCCTAACCTCTAAAAATACAGGTACATCTTTTGGCAGATGCTCCAGGTAAACCTTCAGTTCGGGCAGGCTTTTAGGCGTGTAGTTATCCCCTACCTGCAAAAACAACGGCCCCAGGTTATCGCCGAAGGCCATAATGCCGTTGTAGTATTGCGTAGTGATCTCATCCGCATTTTTTAACCTGCGGATATGCGTTATCGATTGCGAAAATTTCGGACAAAATTTAAAACCGGGGAGCGACGCGGCTTTTTCTTTCCACTTCATGATCGTTTCCGGGCCATAGATATTGTAAAAAGTGGCATTCAGCTCAATGCAGTCGAAGTGCTTTACATATTCATCTAAAAAGTTTGCCTCTTTTGTTTTGGGCGGATATATTTTTCCCAACCATTCCTTGCGTCCCCATTTGGCACAACCCACGTGTACCTGCAGTTTGCCGCTGCCCTTAGCTGCTGCTAAAGTTTTAACGGTTAGTTCCGGATCAGGCGGGAGCGTAAAATCAATCTCCGCCAATTGTTCATGAGGTACACGGCCAAATTCCATATTAGTTTGGGGTTAATTATGGCTGCAAATTAACTAAAAACTGCGCTAATCACTAATTAACTTCGCCCGGATTTTTGCTTTTTCACAGTTATATTAAACACCACTCAGTCCAAAACATTCAGATAAGTGACTAATGTTGTTATATTTATGAAGTAAATTATTAACCCCTGATAAATTATTAAAAATTATGGATAACATTAAAGCCCCTATTTCGCTCGAAGAGTTTAAAGCGAAACGAAAAAAAATGATGGAACCTGTTATAAAGGATAAGGTTAAACCATCAACACTGGATAAAATAGCCGTTTGGATAACCAATCATGTTGGCAGCATGGGTTTTTTCCTCATTATTTTTACCTGGACTGTGCTATGGTTGAGCTGGAACATCCTGGCGCCAAAAGCGGCCAGGTTCGACCCATATCCGGCTTTTGTATTATGGCTCTTTATTTCGAATATGATACAACTTTTTTTGCTGCCACTGATCATGATCGGTCAGAACGTTCAATCACGGCATGCCGACCTGAGGGCAGAAGCCGATTTGCACATCAACACCAAAGCCGAGTTTGAAATAGAAACCGTCCTGGAGCACCTTGAATATCAAAATAAGATAATGATCCAGATATTACAGGATATTGAGAAAAAGCAGTAAAAATCAACGATCTATCAATAACACCGGATACAAAGAAATGAAAGCGGCTTATCCACATAAACCGCTTTCATTTCTTTTAATATTTGAATTTAGCTTTCAATGGCACTACAAAAACATTCCACCTGACGCCTCGATGCGTTGCGCATTTATCCAACGGGCATCTTCAGTGCATAAAAAGGCGATGATGCCACCTATGTCATCCGGTACGCCAACGCGGCCCAGCGCTGTAATGGTCGACATGTATTTATCCAGCTCAGGGTGCGCTTGGAATGCGGCTTTGGTAAAATCGGTTTCAATAATACCGGGAGCCACCATATTTGCAGCAATTCGCCTTGGACCCAACTCTTTAGCCAGGTATTTGGTAAACACCTCGATCGCGCCTTTCATAGATGCATAGGCTGCGTAGCCGGGGGTAGCAAAACGGGTAAGCCCGGTTGAAATGTTAATGATCCGTCCGCCATCTGCAATTAAAGGCAGGCTTTTTTGCGTGAGGAAATAAACGCCTTTAAAGTGCACATTAAACAGGTTGTCGAAATCTTCTTCGGTAGTTTTTGCGAAGGGTGAGGCAGCATCAATACCAGCATTGTTAATTAAGAAGTCGAAAGTACTCCTCCCCCATTTTTGTTGCAATGTTGCTGACAGCCGCCGCGTAAAATCGTCGAACGAGCCTACCACTGAAGTATCTAACTGCAATGCCGCAGCTTTTTGCCCGGCTTTTTCAATTTCGGTAACAACCGCCTCAGCTTCTTCTTTTTTACTGCGATAGGTGATCACCAGATCAATCCCTTTTTGTGCCAGGTACATTGCTGCATTTTTGCCCAGTCCCCGGCTGCCGCCGGTCACCAGCGCTATTTTATGAGTTGTTTCCATTTTCTTTTCTTTTAAGATAATGGCACAAAGTTCGGCTAAAGCTCCCGTTAAATTATGGTGACAGCTTCAGTTAAAATGGTGACTGTTTCAGTTTTTTAGTCACTAGTCATTGGGTCATTGGTCATTGCTTTTATGGTGGATAGAAGCTTATCCAGTTCGCTGTACTGACGCTAATGAGTGCAAAATACGCAGCTGTTCACAGTAAAATGAAGGAACAGGGTGGAACAGTTAGCGATACGTAAATTTCGGCAAAAACTGCATTCCCAGGCCGATACGGGGGTTTTCGCACCTAATAAATATGAAAAAAAGCAAAAAGTACTGACAAAACAGTGTCAGGAATTTCATCATTTTTATTGCCGAAATTTGCAGCTTGTGGATATCAACCTGGTATATCACGAATGACACAATGACCTAATGACCTAATGACAAATGCCCAACAACAAACATTTCTTCCCGGTATTGTTTGGGTGTGATACCTTCAAAGCGTTTAAAAAACTTGGTGAAGTTGGATGGATCAAAAGTCAGTTGACTTGCTATCCGGGCGATGGGTATGGAGGTATCTTTCAGCATTTCTTTGGCAATGCGCATAATCTTTTCTTCAAAAAAATAGCAGGGCGCCTGTCCGGTAGTTAGTTTAATGGTATTGCTGAGGTGGGTAGGATGTATGTGCAAAATATCGGCAATATCCCTTATCTCCATCATGTCCATGGTGCGGTTGGCCATAATGTCGTCCAGGTGCTTGTCTATCTCCTTCAAAAAGTCGGCAGTTATTTCATGCTGGCGGGCAAATATCTTTTTGGGGATGGTTGGTGTTGCCATAGCACAAGTTTACGAAATATTTAAAACAGATTCGTCGCCTGCCGGTCATTCATCCAATCACCCAAATAAATCTACCTTAAACGACGGTTTAACCCTTTTCTTCGATGCCTGTTCGTAGGCATAGCCCAATTTAATAATATCGGCCTCTTTATATGCGGTGCTTACAAACGACAACCCGATCGGCAATTCCCTGAAATATCCCATAGGTACCGTGATATGCGGGTAACCGGCCATAGCTGCCGGGCTCGAAAAGCCGAAACCGTTATCGTAATCGCCGTTAATCAAATCAATACAGCCGGCAAAGCCGTTAGTAGGTGCGGCTATGGCATCCAGTTTATTGGTGGCTATAATGGTGTCGATGGCTTTGCGCGTAACACCGGTGGTTTTTGCTACGGCATCAAGATATTCCTTTTCGTCAAGTCCACCCTTTTTATTGGCCTGTTCCAAAATTTCCTGTTTAAAAAAGGGCATGGCCTCTTCGGCATTTTGCTTGTTGTAATTAATTACGTCGGTAAGCGATTTTATTTTTGAATTGGCAGCGCTCAAATATTTATTAAGCCCGTCTTTAAATTCGTATAGCAATACTGTAAAATCAAGGCCGCTTAAGGGTTTCAACTCTTTGTAAAGTTCAACCTCTACAATAATTGCCCCCTTGCTTTTCAGTATTTCAATAGCATCCTGAAATATCAGGTCCATTGCCGGACTGGTTTTTAAGGCGGTTTTTTCAACCCCTATACGTTTGCCTTTAAGGCCATCGGCATCCAGGAATTTGGTATAATCTGTTTCAACCTTGCCCTTACCGGCGGCAGTATAAGTATCCTTTGCGTCTTCGCCGGCCAGGGCGCCCAACAAAATGGCCGCGTCTTTTACCGTGCGCGCCATAGGCCCTGCTGTATCCTGCGTAACCGAAATAGGGATGATGCCGCTGCGGCTCCAAAGCCCTACTGTTGGTTTTATGCCAACCAACCCATTAACCGATGATGGCGATACAATAGAACCATCCGTTTCGGTACCGATGGCTATGGCGCATAAATTGGCAGATGCGGATGCCCCCGATCCTGCGCTTGATCCGCTCGGGTTCCGGTCTAAAATATAAGGGCATTTGGTTTGTCCCCCGCGACTGCTCCATGCGCTGGTGGAATGTGTCGACCTGAAATTGGCCCACTCGCTCAAATTGGTTTTACCCAGTAGCACCGCTCCTGCTGCCCGTAGCTTTTGCACTATAAAGGCATCCTGTTTCATTATATTATCTGCAATGGCCAGCGCCCCTGCCGTGGTATGCATTTTATCGCCTGTGCTGATGTTGTCCTTTATCAAAACCGGGATGCCATGCAACGGCCCGCGAATTTTACCGGCGGCACGTTCCTTATCCATGGCGTCGGCAATATCCAGCGCCTCGGGGTTTAGCTCGATAACCGAGTTCAACTTTGGCCCGTTTTTATCGATGTTGTCAATACGTTTTAAATACATCTCCGCAATGGAGCGCGACGTATATTCTTTGCTCTGCATTTTTTGCTGAAGCGTATCAATGGTCACTTCATTTAATGCAAAATCATCGGTCTTTTCGGCTTCAGCACTATCATCCTTTTTTTTGTCGGTTGATGCCGGGCTGCAGGAAGCTGCCACTACTGTTGTTAACGTTAAACCGGCTAATGCGCCCGTTTTCAGGAAGTTTCTTCGTTGCATGATACGGATTGTGATTTGCGATACAATTAACGAATTTTTAAGGATTTAACCTTTATCTCACTAAAAAATTACTGAAAGTTTGGAATTTCAAAAAGTATTTAGATATTTGTCTAAATATTTAAATGGAGGTTGATTTGAATACCCTTTTCAAAGCGCTTAACGACCCAACACGACGCGAGATCCTGGAACTCTTAAAAGAAAAGGACCTTACTGCCGGCGAAATAGCCGATCAGTTCAATATATCAAAGCCCAGCATATCGCATCATCTCGATTTGTTGAGGCAGGCGGGCCTGGTTCTATCGGTTAAGGAAGGGCAGTTCATCCTATACTCGCTAAATACAACCGTAATGGACGAAATGTTAAAATGGATCATCAGTTTACAAACAAAAAATAAATCATCACAATGAAAAAGTTTACGTTAGCCGACGGCGCTGCCCTGGTAATATGGTTATTGCCGTTAATATATGTATGGAATATATATCCCACATTGCCGCAAACGGTGCCTGTGCACTTCGGTATAAATGGCACTGCCGACCGGTATGGCAGCAAAGCAGAATTTTTGATCGGGCCATCTGTATTGTTTGGCGTATCGGCGCTGGTTTACTTATTAATGAAGTTTCTGCCAGCCATTGACCCTAAAAAACAGGTTAAATACGGCGAGGCTACCTTTCAAAAACTCGGCCTGGGCCTGGTGATATTTTTAGCAGCATTAAATATTGGCATTACTTACGCTACTGTACATCGCGAATTTGAGATTGGAAAATTCATCTTCCCGATATGCGGCCTGCTGTTTGTTTTTATGGGCAATATCATGAACAGCATCCGCCCAAATTATTTTGCCGGTTTTAAAACACCATGGGCTTTGGAAAACGCCGACAACTGGCGGGCCACACATCGCCTTGCCGGAAAGCTTTGGTTTATTGGCGGGTTAGCATTAGCCATTATCACCTTTATTTTGCCTATGGAACCGGGGACTATTGTATTTATGTGCGGGGTTGCCGTGTTAACAATAGTGCCCTTTGTTTTTTCGTACCGGTATTTTAAAAGCCATCAAACAAACCAAAATTCATGAAGAAATTAGTTATTGTTGCATTGATAGTTTGCTGCATCGGCCAGCTTAAGGCCCAGGATATAGCTGGTAGTTGGGTAGGATCCATTGCGGTTGGTGGCACCCATCTTCACCTTGTTTTTAATATAAAGAAAGTTAGTGACACCAGTTACACCTCGACTTTCGATAGTCCCGATCAAAAGGCATTTGGTATAGCCTGCAGCAATACATCGGTTAAAAACAATAACCTCACCATTATCGCGCTGGTGATAGGCGGTGGTTACAAAGGCACCTGGGACGGAAAAGACAGTATAAGCGGCACCTTCAGGCAAGGGAGCGGGAGCATTTCGATGGGCCTTAAACGGATCAGCGATGCGGAGAAAGCAAACTTATCCAAAGACCCCATCAGGCCGCAAACGCCAAAACAACCCTATGGCTATTTTACAGAAGATGTAGAATATGATAACGCGGATAAAAGCCAGCACTACGGCGCCACGTTTACCCGCCCCGATGGCAGCGGAAAATATCCGGCGGTAATCATTATCAGCGGCAGCGGTACGCAGGATAGGGACGGCACCATGATGAAGGGCCATAAACCGTATTGGGTATTGGCTGACTATCTAACCAAAAATGGCATTGCTGTTTTACGGGTTGATGACCGGGGCGCCGGCAAAAGCTCGCTGGGGACTGACATCAACAATAAAACCAGCCTCGATTTTTCATACGACGTTGAGGCAAGTTTAAACTACCTGGAGACAAGGCCAGATGTAGATAAAAAACACTTGGGCCTGATTGGCCATAGCGAAGGCGGCATGATAGCCCCTATGGTGGCGGCACGGCGCAAGGATGTAAGTTTTATAGTGATGTGGGGCGCGGCCGAAGCAGGCGGCGCAAGGATACTGTCCGAACAATATGAAAATCGGCTGGTACAACAAGGGATTGACTCGGTAGCAGCCAGGGCCTTTGGTCAGGCATATCTCCAGGCGCTAAATCTTTTTTCATCAGCAACCAGCCGAGACGATTTGGATCAGAAACTCACCTCGCTTTTTGATGAGTGGAGAAAAAAGCAGTCGCAAAAAACATTGGATGCATTAAATATTCATGACAGCTCCATGCCTACCATTTTAAAACTGTTCGATGGTATGTATAGTTCCGGCTGGCTGCGCTTCTTTATCACCTATAACCCCGACCCTGATTTAGCAAAGGTAAAATGCGATGTGCTTGCCATTAACGGCGACAAGGATACCCAGGTTATTGCTGCCGAAAATTTAGGCAAAATAAAAGAAACGCTCAGCAAAAACGGCAATAAACATTTTGAGGTACAGGCGCTCCCCGGCTTAAACCATTTACTGCAAACAGCTAAAACCGGCCAGGCATCCGAGTATGAAAATATTTCAGAAACCATGTCACCCATGGCGTTAAAGATAATTTCGGACTGGATAAAACTTCATACAAAATAATTGCGTTATTATTGTGTTATGAAGAAGCTGAGCACAATATTTAGTTTAATAATTATTTTTTTAGTCCCCGTTTTTAGCCATGCACAACAAAACGCATTGCGCGGACAGATAGCCCAAATTGCGAAACAATCAAAGGGTATTGTAGGTGTATCCATTTTAAATTTTGAGGGCCGCGATACCCTGACTTACAATGGCCAGGCCCGCCTGGTTATGCATAGCGTGTTTAAATTCCCTATTGCGCTTACGGTTTTGCATTGGGTTGATAGCGGCAAATTTACGCTCGACCAGCCCCTGCACATGGCCAAACGCGATATGCTAAAAAATACCTGGAGCCCGCTGCGCGATAAATACCCCAAAGGCGGCGATATCCCCCTGAGCGAAATACTGAGTTATATGGTATCGCAAAGTGATAATAGCGCCTGCGACTTTTTGCTGGCCCAACTGGGCGGCACCAAAACCGTGCAGGATTACATGCTGCATTTAGGCGTAAAGGGTATCGCCATACGGGCGACTGAAACGGACATGGCCTCGGCCTGGGAACTGCAGTTTACCAATTGGTGCAAACCCACCGAAATGACCAAATTGCTCGATCAGTTTTACCAGGGTAAAATATTGGCCAAAAACACCAACGATTTCCTGTATAAAGCCATGACGGAAACCACCACAGGCCCCAAAAGGCTAAAAGGACTTTTGCCCGAAAGCACTGTGATAGCGCATAAAACAGGTTCTTCGCCCACCAATGCCGAAGGCTTAACACCCGCAACAAATGATGTGGGTATAATTACTTTGCCCAATGGCAAGCACCTCATTATTTCGGTATTTGTATGCAACGCAAAAGAAGATGAAGCCACCCGCGAAAGCATCATCGCCAAGATAGGTAAGGCAGCGTTTGATTTTTATAGTCATTAATACAACAGGATAGACAACCGTACACCGATAAGGTTTGACAACTTTTAAAAAGTTGTCAAACCTCGCCCGCTATCCCCCCATCAACTAATCTCTAATCTCCAATTAACTAATCTCTAACCCCCACCTTTTAACAATTTATAATCGATTTTTTGCATCGATATTGTCCGTTAAAAACATTACCCTAAATTTCGCACCGGAAAAAACGGGATCATGAGAAAGGCTACAGGGATATTATTTTTTGGTTTGATTTTATACACCGCGGCATTTGCCCAATCAACCGCAACGCCCGTTTCGGAAAACGGTGCACTCCGGGTGGAAAATGGGCAGGTGGTTAACAAAAACGGCGTGCCGCCGCAATTGCGCGGCATCAGTTTGTCCTGGAGTTTATGGCAGGGCCGCAAGTACTGGAACCCGGCTGTGGTAAACTGGCTGGCCGGCGATTTTAAAGCATCCATTATCCGCGCATCCATGGGTGTTCAGCCCGATCATGGTTACCTGCAGGAACCCGAAAAGCAAATGCAATTAACCGTAAACGTGGTCGACCAGGCGATAAAAGACGGCATTTACGTATTGATAGACTGGCACGACCACAACGGAAACCAGCATCTGGAGCAATCAAAGGCCTTTTTTGCGCAGATGGCCAAAAAATATGCAGGCGTGCCGAATGTTATTTACGAAATCTGGAACGAGCCGAGAGAAGGAATCAGCTGGGACACCATAAAAACTTATGGCATACAGGTAATTGCCGAGATAAGGAAATATGACCCGGACAACCTGATTGTAATGGGCAACCCCAACTGGGACCAACGGGTAGATGTTGCTGCAGCCGACCCGATCACCGGGTTTAAAAACATAGCTTACTCCTTTCATTTTTACGCATCCGACCCTAGTCACCAGGAACAATTGCGCGCCAGGGCTGATCTTGCCATAAAAAAAGGCTTGCCGCTGATGATCACCGAATGGGGCGTGGGCGAATCAAACGGTAATGGCAAATTCGACAAAAAACTGGTGAAGCACTGGTTTAAATGGATGGAGAAAAACAAACTCAGCTGGGTAAACTGGAATATCACCGACAAAAACGAAACAACCGCCCTGCTGGTACCCGGCGCCCCCGACAACGGCGGCTGGACGGATGACCAGCTATCATCGGCAGGGATTTATATCAGGGAAAAGCTAAGGGATTTGAACAAGTAAAAACCTAACCTTCAAACTCCCTGTTGTTGCTTGCCGGCGTGAATCTGGAAATCGACATTTTTGGCTAAAGCCCTTAGCGTATTATATCCCTCCGGCTATGTCGACGGCAGCTGGACGGAGGATCAGTTAGCCCTGGCCGGAGCCTATATTAAGGAGAAGCTGCGCGCGCTAAATAACAAGGAACTTAGGCAAAGATATCTATTCTTTTACCCCCTTTCTTTTAAACCCCAATAGTATTAATACTACTCCCAAAAACATAGGTATGAGCAAATAGCTGGCTTGTGTTCCTTCAAAATAATCAAGGAACAAGCAAATGTTGAACAGGATTATGCCAGCGAAGAAAAATGGTTTATTATAAATTGTCATTGAATAGATTTGCTCTAAATTATCAATTTGGTTAGTGTCGGACAATTATTTTCATTCTTCTCAAAAAATATCCATCTTTACCTACTGACCATTGCAATTTATCATCATGAAAAAATTATACACGCTAGTAATTTTACTGTTGCCTATTTTTGCCTTTGCACAAAATGCCGATTCTGTTTGGTTTGTAAATAACTACACCAAAATGGAGGCCACCATCCCTATGCGCGATGGCGTTAAGCTGTTTGTGTCTGTTTACATGCCAAAAGATAAATCGGAAAAGCACCCCATCCTGATGGAGCGTACGCCTTATTCTTGTGCACCATACGGCAAGGATAAATACCGTGAACTTTGGGTAAATCACCTGATACAATATTGCCGCAAGGGCTATATTATGGTTTATGCTGATGTGCGCGGCCGCTGGATGAGCGAGGGTGTTTTTGCAGATGTGCGCCCCTTCAACTTCAGCAAAAAAACCAATAAAGATATCGACGAAGCCAGCGACACCTACGATACCATCGACTGGCTGGTTAAAAATGTAGAAAACAACAATGGCAAGGTGGGCGTTTTTGGGATTTCGTACCCAGGCTTTTATTCAACAATGGCCTCATTAAGCGGACATCCGGCCTTAAAAGCGGTTAGTCCCGAGGCGCCGGTTACGGATTGGTTTGTGGGCGATGATTTTCACCACAACGGTGCGTTTTTCCAGATGGATGCCTTTGCTTTTTATAAGGAATTTGGCTTTGGTCAGCCGCACCCCCATCCAACACCTATTGCCGCACCAACCTGGGATCCGCCGATCCACGATAATTACCAGTTTTATTTAAACGAAGGCTTATTGGGGCTCACAAAACTGGCCGGCGATAGTCTTAAGTTCTGGAACGAAATGATGAATCATCCCAATCGTGATGACTGGTGGATGGCACGCAATGCCCGCGTTGGTGTTAAAGATGTAAAACCCGCCATGCTGGTGGTTGGTGGCATTTTTGACGCCGAAGATTGTTTTGGCGCCTGGAACATGTACCAGGCCATTGATAAACAAAGCCCGGCAACCAATAACCGCCTGGTGATGGGGCCATGGTATCACGAGCAATGGCGCAACAATGATGGCACCCATTTAGGCAACGTACAATGGGGCGCCAATACCAGCGAATGGTATGCCAACCATATTGAAATTCCGTTTTTTGATTTTTACCTGCGCGGCGTAGGCTCTGTTGATAGCATCAGCAAAGCAACCGTATTTTTTACCGGCGAAAACAAGTGGCACCAGCTACCTAAATGGCCGCCTGCCGAGGCCCAGCCGACCGCCATCTATTTAAAACAAAATGGCAAGCTGTCTTTTGATAACGCGCCCGGGGGCAGCCCAACTTTTGATACCTATATCAGCGATCCGGCCAAACCGGTGCCTTACCAGGAGGATGTTCATTTTAACCGCAGCCGCACCTATATGACCGGCGACCAGCGCTTTGCCGCCCGCCGTACCGATGTACTTGTTTATGAAACCGATACCCTAACAAGCGATATTACCCTGGCCGGGCCGGTTGTTGCCGACCTGATGGTTAGCCTATCCAATACCGATGCCGATTTTGTGGTAAAACTGGTTGATGTATTCCCGGATAAGGGCAGCTATAACGATGTGGATATTTATGCGGAAACCGACCCGGTTTTAAAATACCCGATGGGCGGCTACCAGATGCTGGTACGCGCCGAAATCATGCGCGGCAGGTACCGTAACAGCTACTCAAACCCCGAAGCGTTTGTGCCCGGTAAGCCAACCGAGGTAAAATACACCATGCCTGATGTTGCCCATACCTTTAAAAAAGGCCACCGCCTGATGATACAGGTGCAAAGCAGCTGGTTCCCCCTGGTTGACCGTAACCCGCAGCAGTTTATTGATATATACCACGCAAAACCTTCGGATTTTTTAAAGGAAACGATTAATATTTATAATGATCAGTCGAAGATTTTGTTGCCGGTATTGAAGTAATTAGAGGGGTGTCACATTGAGGCTCTCGAAGTGCGCGCGTAAAGGCCTTTGCCCGCATGGTTCGAGGGCCTCACCATGACACTACCATCGTATGACATTTGCTTTTTTCTAATCTTTAATCTCCAACCACTAATCTCCACTTCCCCAACGCCTCCGCAATCGTTTTTTTGGGAATCGGTTCAATTACTTTATAACCTGTAAAGAGGGCCGACTTAGTTCGCCGGCAAACCAAAATTGGGTTATTATCCTATTTTTTTATACCTGATTTTTGTTTTTACTGTAAAGTTTCTGTTTAAATTCAAAAACGGTGTAATTTTTTTTTAAATTACACATTAAACTTTTTGATACACAAATGGTCTAACGCATAATTTTCTTAACGGGATATAGGGGTATAGCCGTTTTTAAAGGATTTTAAGTATCGAACAAACAAACCGGCGGGGCTGCAACATTGTTTGCCCGCGTTTATCGCCGGAATTTGAGTGTATTTGGTATCGATCTTCCTTTTTCGCTTTTTAAAAGATTATTATCTTATATTTTATGATTCACCCCCTGGCTTCAAATCTTCCTAAAAACAATTGTGCTTTTTTCTGCAAAATGGCGATGCCCTTGCTATGTCTCGCGGTGGCTATTTTTTTATCGTCCTGTAAACACGAAAAAAAAGTATATCAAAGCGACTGCAATAACGACATCAGCTACAAGCACGTTAGTTTCCGAAATTTAATCGACAGTATAAAAAACTACGATCATCAATACATCGAAGTTGAAGGCAAATACGAAGAGGGCGATGCAGAATCGGCCCTGGTGAACGATAGTACTTTTGTAGATCATTCCAGCCAACACGCGCTTTGGGTCAATTTCAGCCAGGATTGCCCGCTATATTTAAGCGGCACCCGCAAAGGATTATTTGAATATAACGATGGGAAATTTACCGTCATCAGCAATAAAACCATCATCATCCGCGGCACAATAGATGTACGGCACAAAGGCCACCTGGGCAGTTACCGCGGCGAGATTGACCGGGTAAGTTATATAGAATTATAGGGCATTGAACCGGAATTTACGGACAGATTAGTTCCAAAGATTGCCTTTCCCTCTTTCCGCGCAGCGAAGAGAGGGATGTCGAGCGCAGCGATGACAGGGTGAGTCAACACGCGTGCAAAGTAATGGCGCCAATGTCCGCCGGAGTAGACTCACCCGGTCCCGATAGCTATCGGGATTGCTTCGCTCGTCCACCCTCTCTGCCGAATCGGCAAAGAGGGTAACTGAATCCAATTTTAATTTTTAAGTCTGGAACTATAACTACGATACCATCCCCGATATCACATTAATACTTAAGGCTAATATTGCCGTATTAAAGGCAAATGACAATAACGCATGCATGGTGCAAACCCTGCGGATCCGCCGCGAGGTGATATTAACATCCGACACCTGGAAAGTCATCCCAACAATAAAAGAAAAGTAAACAAAATCGATATAATCAGGCTGTTCCCGTCCCGGAAATTGCAGGCCGCCAATAGCTTTGGTTTGGCCGTCGATATCGGTATCCGGATCATAATACAAATGCGCATAACGCAACGTGTAAATGGTATGCAGCAGCCACCACGAAATGATAACCGCCGTTATAGCCAGCAGGATATGTTCGTTTTTACCCACTTCGGGCAGGCCTTTGGTTGATTTTAACAAGTACACAATAGCACCAAGGCTTATCACCGCCGCTGTAACGATAAATATAAACAGGAAAGTTCGACTTGAATCCTGCAGCTTGGCAATCTTACGAACCTCCAGCGGGTGCGACGACAATATAATGATCCAGTTGAGCACAATTACCGTTAACGCACAACCTATCCAGGTAACCAGTATTAAGGCAGGGGTGGTTAAATGTGTCCGGCAAAAAAGGAAAACAATTGCGCTCACCGCAATTGCCATCATTAAGCGATAATGCGCATCAAGGCGAAAGAAAAGTCTTCTGTCGGCTGTTATGGTTTTGCTCATGGGGGATTTATGGTTTATAGCCCTAATTGGCTAAATGGGTTAATCAGTGTAAAAAATAATTATTTACAATAATAACTATCAACCACGAGGCATTGGCTATCCACTACAAAATAATTTCTGCTACGCGGCCAACCTGCCCGTCTTCCAGCCGCACCTTTATGCCGCGCGAGTGATAAGTGGCACTGGTCAGCAGATCTTTTACTATCCCACGCGTTTTTTTGCCTGAACGCTGATCTTTTTTTAGGATGATATCAACTTCCAGGCCGGGGTATACGTCTTCTCTGTTTCTTCCGTGCATGTTAGTTTTGTGATTGCACCGATTATTTGTGATTACACCGATATCGGGTTAACGTTTTTTGATTTCACCGATTACCGGACTAATGATTTAATAGCCCTGTCCACCTTCTCAAAATCAAAACTCTTTAACAAATTGTCCATCCCGGCAACAATATGCTCGTTACCCAAATTACCTATACTGCCTTCGTGGGTATGGTTAACGCTTTTATCAGGATTAAATTCGCCTTTTTCAATAGCTGCACCAACTTGTTTATATGCATCGCGGAATGGCGTGCCGCTTAATACCATGCGGTTTACTTCCTCAACACTAAACAGGTAGGCGTATTTAGGATCGTTTAATATATCTTTATTTATACTGATATTTTGCAGCATAAAGGTCGCCATGTGCAGGCAGTTTTTAAGATCCGTAAACGCCGGGAACAGTAATTCCTTTAATAGCTGCAATTCGCGGTGATAGCCTGATGGCAGGTTGGTGGTCATCATGGCTACATCATTGGGCAGGGCTTGCAGGCGGTTACATTTGCCGCGCATGATCTCCCAAACATCCGGGTTTTTTTTGTGCGGCATAATACTGCTGCCGGTGGTTAATGTATCCGGATAACTTACAAAAGCAAAATTCTGACTCAAATAAAGCGCCTGGTCCATCGCCATTTTGGCCAGTGTGGCCGCTATGGACGACAATGCCTGCGCAATAACCCTTTCGGTTTTGCCACGTCCCATTTGCGCGTACACTACATTATAATTAAGGCTTTCAAAACCTAATAATTTGGTGGTTAACGTCCGGTTAAGCGGAAATGAGGAACCATAGCCTGCTGCTGAACCCAATGGGTTTTTATTAGTGATCTTCCAGGCAGCCAGTACCATTTCCAAATCGTCGGCCAGGCTTTCGGCATAAGCGCCAAACCATAATCCAAATGACGACGGCATAGCCACCTGCAAATGCGTATAGCCGGGCAGCAATACGTCTTTATGTTGCTCGCTTAATTTAATCAATTGGGCGAACAGGTTTTTGGTTTCTTCAACAACTTGCTGTAGTTCATGCCTGAAAAACAATTTCAGATCAACCAAAACCTGGTCGTTGCGCGAGCGGCCACTATGGATTTTTTTACCGGCATCGCCGATCCGTTGGGTGAGTAAAAACTCAACCTGCGAGTGCACATCCTCCACTTCGGGCGCTATGGTAAAATTGCCCCGTTCAATATCCTTATATATGTTTTTTAGTTCCTGTTGTACCAGTTTAAGGTCTTCGGCACTCATCAACCCAATACTTTCCAGCATTTGTGTGTGTGCTAATGATCCCAACACATCAAACGCGGCCATTTGTTCATCAAACTCGCGGTCGCGACCAACGGTGAAATTTTCAACGAGATCGTTAACGGTAACGGATTTTTGCCAGATTTTAGACATAGTGCAAATATGGGATTATCTATTGAAAAGATTGATAAATTAGCGGTATCAAAAGAGCAGTTAACATGAAAGTGTCATTTATAGCACGCTTAAAACTTAAATCAAGGCCGTACAATTTAGTTGGATTGATGGCCCTGCTATTGCTGATTGTCTCTTTATTTAGTTCAAACGGCGCTATCGATTTCAACTTGCACGATACTTATTTTGTGATAGCCGGCATTAATATTTGTTTGTTTATAGCAGCGTTTTTGCTCATTATATGGGTTATTTACATCGTTTCCAATCGAATGTTATTATCAATTGTGTTAACGTGGGTTCACGTGGTGGCAACAGTATTAGCCGGCATTATGTACCTGAAATATTATTTGTGGTTCGTGTCTATGGATGGTATACCAAGGAGATATTATGCTTTTACCGATTTCAACGCGGTTAAACCATTGTATTTTCTGCTAACTGCTTCTGCGGTTATTTTTTTAACCGGCCAATTTGTCTTCTTTATAAAATCTATCAGGTGGATTAATAAAACGGATGTTCAAACCAAAGATAGTAGCAAATCCCCATTCGTAAATCAAACAATGCTTTCCAGCATCTGAACATAAAGTTCAATCCCCTCGCCTATTTCATCTACATAAACAAACTCATCAGCCGTATGTGAACGGGCAGAGTCCCCCGGGCCAACCTTTAGCGATGGAATATCCAGCAAGGATTGGTCCGACGTCGTGGGCGAGCCATAAGTTGTTCTTCCTAACGCAATACCGGCTTGCACGATCGGGTGGTTTCTATCAATTTTTGATGGCTTTAGCCTGATGGAACGCGGTTTCACGTCACAACTAACATGCCGTTTTATGATCTCTAAAACTTCTTCATTTCTGTAAGCGTCCGTTACGCGCACATCAACCGTAAAAGTACATTGCGCCGGAACCACGTTATGCTGTGAGCCTGCGTTAATAATGGTTACCGACATCTTTACCGGACCAAAAACTTCGGATTCCTCGGGAAAACGATAGGTTCGAAACCATTCTATATCCGTTAGCGCTTTGTAAATGGCGTTTTCGCCTTCCTCGCGGGCGGCGTGACCGGCCTTGCCATGGGCAACGCAATCTAACACCATCAGGCCTTTTTCGGCAATGGCCAGCTGCATCAGCGTAGGTTCTCCTACTATGCCAAAGTCCAGCTTTCCAAGTTCGGGGATAATCAATTCCAGGCCGTTAACGCCCGATATTTCTTCCTCGGCAGTGGTGGCAAGGCAAAAGTTATATTTCAGATTCTCGCGTTCATAAAAATACAAAAACACGCTAATCAGCGAAACCAGGCAGCCGCCGGCATCGTTACTGCCCAGGCCGTAAAGTTTGCCATCTTCAATTTTCGCTTCAAACGGGTCGCGGGTATAGCCCGGGTTGGGTTTTACCGTATCGTGATGTGAGTTAAGCAGGATAGTCGGCTTTACCGGGTCGAAATGTTTGTTCCAGGCCCAGATATTATTGAGTTTCCGGTGTGTTTTAACGCCTTTTTCTTTAAGGAAATTTTCCAGCAGATCAGCCGTACGGTCCTCCTCTTTACTAAATGAAGGGATAGAAATAAGTTGCTGAAGCAAATTAACCGCCTGTTCGGACAATGTTTTTATATCGATCATAAATATTGGGCAAAAATAGGGTTTTTATATTTTTATATGCGAATGGGCGGTGTCTTGTTTATAACAGTCCGGTAAATTTTCCTCACATATCTTTATGCCTCTGCCCGGAAAGGTCATTACATTTTTACAAGCCGTAAAAATCTATTTTAATATAAATACCTAATATTGCAGCCTTAGCATAATTGCCCTTCTATGAAATATAAATTAGTCCTTTTTGTCCTGTTCACGTTTTTTATTTTTAAAACGGTGGGTGCTCAATCTCCGCAAATCCTAAAAACGGATACGATACAAAAAGGAAAATACACGCTTATTTTTATAAACCAGGACGCTTCGTTTGATCCTGCCCTGAAACAACGGATGATTACTACATTTTTCACCGTTTACCCCGAACTGGCTAAAACGTATAACCGAAAAACAGCCCGGCAGGTCACCTTTATTATCGATACCGCCTACAAAGGGGTGGCAGCAACGGATAATGGTAGGGTAACCATCAGTTCGTCGTGGATGCACAAACGGCCCGAAGATATTGATGTGGTAACACACGAAGTAATGCACATTGTGCAGGACTATGGCGAAAGCACCGGCCCGGGCTGGTTAACCGAAGGCATTGCCGATTATGCCCGCTACAAATTCGGCGTGAATAACGAGGCCGCCAAATGGGCTTTACCGGCTTATAAATCCACCCAAAACTATGACAACGCATACCGTGTAACCGCCCGTTTTTTACTTTGGATGGAAGAAAAAGTTAAACCCGGCATTGTTAAGACGCTCGATGCTCAGTTACGCAAACACACCTTTACCGATGCCACCTGGAAAAAACTAACCGGCAAAACGGTAGACGAGCTTTGGAAAACCTATTCCGAAGATCCGTCGGTTTAATCGCTTTCAATTCGGGAATGTTTGCCGGTATCTTTCATGGTGATATATAATACCAGCGACAGGGCTATACAAATGCTTACATACCAGTAAAACCATTCCTGGTGATGGTGATCCTTAAAATCAAGGGCGATATACTCTGCCGTTCCACCAAAAAGAGATACCGCGATGGCATAGGGGAAACCAACGCCCAACGCCCTTACATTTGCAGGGAAAAGCTCTGCCTTTACTACCGCGTTTATGGAAGTGTAACCGCTCACAATAATTAACGCAATCATGATGAGCGCAAAAGCGGGCCAGAAATCTTTGGTTGCGCCCAATGCCGTCATAATAGGAACAGTGGTCAAAGTACCCAATATCCCGAAGCCTATCAGCAGTGGTTTACGGCCAATCTTATCGGACAATAGACCAAACACCGGTTGCAGCAGCATAAAAACGCCCAGGGTGAGTGCCGAAATAAGCGTAGCATTGTCTTTGGAGAAGCCCGAAGTATTCACCAAAAACTTTTGCATATAGGTGGTAAAAGTATAAAACGCCACCGTGCCGCCGACTGTTAAACCGATGACGATCAAAACAGCCCGTGGATGTTGCATTAATGCTTTTATGGTCCCACGCGAAGCTTTTTCCTGGTCTGTCTCTTCCAGCTTTACCGACTCGGCCAGGTTTCGCCGCAAATACATCACCGTTATAGCCAATATCGCCCCTATGCCAAATGGAATGCGCCATCCCCATTGATGCAGTTGCGCCGATGTTAAAAATACACGCTGCAACAATACCAGTACGCCCAGTGCCAGCAATTGGCCCATTATCAATGTTACGTACTGAAAGCTGGAGTAAAATCCCCGGTGTTTTTTGGTAGCCATTTCGCTCA
>Ga0206865_1020_pt1 | contig 54447 bp, 44 predicted proteins | sample Alteio_BWOrgCont_39_FD_152628 | JGI IMG/M metagenome (GOLD analysis project Ga0206865, IMG submission 152628) | Enriched cells from forest soil in Barre Woods Harvard Forest LTER site, Petersham, Massachusetts, United States -... | ecosystem: Environmental > Terrestrial > Soil > Temperate forest >...
AACAAACATCCTTAGATACCATTGGCAACGCATGTGGGAACCGATTGCTTTGTCAAATAGAAAATGTTTTTTAAATACCCGCCCATATTGCCTGTCGCTTTTAAACACCGCTGCTTTAATGGTCTCTGTACGATCAATCAATAATTTGCCCGCGAAAACTTTAGCATTTGTTCCCGGGCTGCTGCCGTTGGTGGTATAACGGATAATGCTGCCGGGCAATGTTGTATTCAGGCCAATTAAAGTTTTGCCATAGGGGCCTTTAACAGCGGTGTAATTAATCTCGTCAAAAACATCGGAAGCATGTATGTCCAGTTTTTTTAACAGGGATTCATTATTTCTAACCCTAGTCAAAAAATCGGTATAATTCCGGTTTTCTTTAGCCGACCAGGCCATTTCGGATAAGGCGAGCATTCTTGGGAACATCATATACTCTGCCTTTTGTTCACTATCCAGATATTCGCTCCAAACGTTGGCCTGTACGCCTAAAATATATTTTGTTTCGCCAGTATTAAGAGCAGAAGGTAAGGGCTCGTAGTCGTAAATCTTTTGCAAGGGCAAATAGCCGCCATCTGCCAGCGGTTCTTCGGGGTATAATGACTGATAATAATCCAGGTAAACATATTTTTCGGGCGTCATAACAACGTTGTGATGTTCCTTTGCAGCGGCAATACCACCGGTTTCGCCGGTCCAGCTCATTACGGTTGCGCCGGGACTCAAGCCACCTTCCAGTATTTCGTCCCAGCCAATAATTTGTCTGCCTTTACTGTTCAGGTATTTTTCCATTCGTTTGATGAAATAGCTTTGCAGCTCATTTTCATCCTTCAGGTGTTCGTCGGCCATGCGTTTTCGACATTTTGGACAATGCTGCCAGGCTTGCTTAGGGCATTCGTCGCCGCCGATATGGATATACTTTGAAGGAAAAAGGGTGAGCACTTCATCAAGTACATCCTGTAAAAAAGTAAAGGTTTTTTCGTTACCGGCGCAATAAACATCGCTGAAAACACCCCAAAATGTTGCCGTTTTATAGGGCCCGCCTGTACAGCCCAATTCGGGATAAGCCGCCAGCGCGGCCTGGGCATGGCCGGGCATTTCTATTTCGGGAATAATGCTGATATGCCTTAATGCTGCATATTTAACAATTTCTTTTACTTCGTCCTGTGTGTAATAGCCACCGTATCGTTTACCATCAAAAACATGCGGAATTTCCTTTTTGTGGCCGATGATCGTTTCGTCCCGATAAGCCGAAATTTCCTGCAGCTTCGGATATTTCTTTATTTCGATGCGCCAGCCCTGGTCGTCGGTTAAGTGCCAATGGAATGTATTGATCTTATACAATGCGATCACATTGATCCATTTTTTTATAGCCGTTACCGGGAAAAAGTGACGGCATACGTCGAGGTGCATCCCACGGTATCCAAAACGCGGATGATCCTCGACGATGCAGCCGGGGATATTTCCATTTTGAGCAGGATTAGGTAATTGCACCAACGATTGTAGCCCATAAAACAACCCGGCATCATCGTGGCCGGTAATGGATATGTATTGCGGGCTAACCTTCAATACATAGCCTTCTTTATCTGCGACTACGGTTGAATCAACCGCCAGCCTGATATAGTTTGATGACGCCTTTTGCGCAAACTGTAAGGGCGCAGTTGTAATTAAATTTAACGAGGCTTTTATTATTTCAAGCTGATCAGGGTTTACACCGCCCGATAGCAGTAACACCGTTTTTTTACTGATATGAAAAGAACCAGCGGATAATACTGTTTTAAAGGGCTTTGGGATGATATTAAGACCGGCTTCGGTGACTACGGTTTGCGGTTGGTTTGTCCTTTTTATACCGCCGGTGTTAGGCGCTGACGGTTTCGCTATATCCATTAAACAAATGAAAACTAAAATTAAGCAGGATATCTTCATAAGGGCAGATCAAGAATTTAATTTACTGTAATTGCGGGCTCGAAATCGAAAAGCAAAATACGCTTTTGCAAGTCCTGTATAAATATATTTTGCACAAGCTTTTCCATACAAATATTGTAAAATATTTAGCTTTGGTGCGTTATGCGTAAAACCAATCCCGAAAATAACCATAATAAAAAGGGCAGGCCTCCGGCCGAAGGCGAGAAACCTGTGCCCAAGCCTAAAACAAAGCAGACGGCGGAAGGTGCTGACAAAAAGCCTGCAGCTATACCAAAAAAGAAAGTTCAGCACGCGGCGACAGCCAAAACGCCTGCGGTGGAAAGTCAGCCTATAGCAACCAATATCAATACATCTGCCAATACCGAACAACATTCAACTCCCGAAGTAACAATGGAAGTACACCATCACCCCCAACTGGAACATAAGCCTAAACCCTGGAAAGAATATTTGCTGGAAGGCTTTATGATTTTTATTGCCGTAATGATGGGTTTTATAGCCGAGAATATAAGGGAAGCCATAGATAATCATGAGCATGTGCAACAACTCACATCGCAACTGGTGCAGGATATGAAAGCCGACGGGGCGAAGCTGGATACCATACATATGCAGGAGAAGCTGATCATGAACAGCGACGACAGCCTGATCACCATGTTGCAACAGCCGCTTGCTAAATTAGATTCCAAAAAGCTACAAGGCCTGGCCATTGATGCACACAGTATTTGGTTATACCATCCTATTAGCGGTGCTATAGGTGCAATAAAAAACGAGCTGCATTTAAAACAATTCTCCGATTCGAAGATCATTGGCCTTATTGCCCGTTATGAAGAGCATATTGAGCTGGAGCACACAGTTGAAAATATTAGCCTGCAATACCAGCACAGCTATCTGGATCCGTTTATACTGCAGCACTTTATGCCGGGTAATTTAAATGCGGCATTTCAGGGTCACCCCATTCCTGATGGCAGCATGCGCAATTTGTCGCAAAGTGATTTAACCCAACTGGCTACTGATATGGCGCTTATCCGGGTAAATACCTTTGAGTTGCTACAGGATAATGAGCGGCTTAAACGGGATGTTGTGCGGTTATTGCAATATTTAAAACAACAATATAATGTGCAGGAGTAACCGTTTAATTGTCCGATAAATCTACATAAAACCTGCCCTTTACGATGCGGTTGTTGTCGCGCTCTCAGTTGGGGGAGTATCAGGTACTTTAATTGCAGGCGGTTTGTTTTCTGTTGCCCTTAACGTTAAAAATGTTGCACCGCTTATACCGGTTAAAGTCAGCAGTGTATCGCTTAACTCAGGCAACACGCAGCCACTTTGCACATGCGCCACTTTTGATATATATACAATCATGGCGATAACCGTCCACACAAAGTTTTGAAACCGGTGTATGCTGATACCGTTGTCATCAGATAAAATATCAATAAAAAAACCGGTAGAAGGGCGGTTTTGATGGCGCGGGCGGTTCTCCTGCATTTCGCGCTTATCAATTATGGCAGCGCCAACAGCAATGCCTGAGCCTATACCCATCAGCGTTAACGCGGTAGCACTAAATACGCCGTCGGCGCAATCACCTTTGCAGAGCGACAGGTAAATATAAGCGGAGGCGATGATCATTGTCCAGCCGGCAAATTGTGTTTTGGACAGGCTGTAAGGGCTTTTCGGATTCAGTAATTTATATGTTCGCTGAGCCTGTTTTTTTGCCACGTTGTCGTCAAATTCGTCGCAGTCGCTAATATCGTCGCGCAGCAGGTTGGTGTACATCGCCAATATGAAAAACATCAGCATTAAAACGCCAATTACGCTGAATGCCAAAGTATAATGGCCATCGTAGGCGTGCTTATCTTCGCAACCGGATAAACATAGTACCGCAGCCAATGCTGCCGCAACAAGAGAAAATCGTTTCATTTCTTTTCGATAAATTTTAGGTGTGCCGGCTTGCCCGGAATGTTGTTGGTATATTAGGGGATAACGTAGAATAGTTTAGGAACTGGCATTTTTAAAAAAATTACGATATAGGTTAAGCATTCAATGCATCTAAGATAATAAAAAATCGGAAAAACAAACACGCTGATAAAATCGCTTTAGGGCAATACACATGTTGTTTGCGGAAAGTATTGTATGCGTAATTACCGCCGCCTGCATATGGCGGGCAAAACGGTTTTTGGATTTTGCGAAAAACAGGAATCAACAGCGACTTATATCGTATGGCAGGCAAAACACGCCTTTTTGTTTTGTTCATTTGTTCACGTGTTCACGCAACTCAAAATCATTTTTTTTGCTAACCGCTGATTTGTAGATACTTAAGATTTCTTGTTCACGAAAAATGCAGGGTTTTACTGACAAAGTACTGCCACCACTTAGTACATTAACTTGTTTTACCTTTGCAGCCCATATTTAAATTACAAGGTATCAGCGTATGGTCTATTTAATATCAATAGCATAAGCCGTTTCGTATTTGGCTTCCGACATTACAAAAAAACTTTGCATCATTCCCACGCCGGGCAAGTTCGCCAATTTCTTCATCAATAATTTATTGTATTCGTCCATGTCTTTTATGGCTATCCGCAGCAGGAAATCAAAGGCGCCGGTCATGTGGTAACATTCCATTACCTCGGCCAGTTTAACAACTTCAGTCATAAAAGTGGTAAGGCTTTCTTCCGAGTGTTTTACCAGTTGCACCTGGATATAACCCACCAGTCCGCGGCCGATTTTTTTTGGATCCACCAGCGCTGTATATCGCCTTATATAACCTTCGTCTTGCAGCCGCTTAACACGGATGTGGATAGGGGTGATACTTTTATGCAGGCGATGTGCAAGTTCCTTATGCGTAAGGCGGGCATCTTCCTGCAATAGTGAAAGGATGCCAATATCGGTTTCGTCGGGTTGATTGTTGATCATGAAAAATATTAAATAATATGTGCTTTTGTTAGGAAGTTTGGCATTTAAAATTGGTCTGTAAGCGCTTAATCGGTCAAATAGATTTTTGTTGCGAAAACTCGGTACTTAGTGTATTAAGTACATTAATGGTTCGCCCGGTTGGCTTTCGCAAATTAAACAGATATTCTTGTTTTTTGCAATTTTTTAAGCTAAATCAACAAAATAAGATAAAATAGTGCTTTGTGAATGCCTGCATCAAAGTGTATTGAGTTGTTAAAAATGAGCAACATCGGTTTTGCTCATAGTCAAAAACAGGCAATTTAAGGGTTCAAGTAGTCAAAAAAGCTAAAAAATACCACTTATTTAGTTCTTTTTTCTAAATATATGGGGTCATATAGTTTTTATGACCAAATAGCTAAACCTTTATGGTTTTACAGCTAACCCTTAAGCTGTACAACCAATTATAAAACAGATGAACAATTTGCGCAAACTACCGGATGCAATTACCCCTTGCGTTTTAACGCTTTTAGCATAAACATAAAACCTATAGATATAACCTGCCATGAAAAAAAATAAGATATTAATCATCGGTGCCTGCGGGCAAATCGGCACCGAATTAACTGCAGCGCTGTTAAATAAATATGGCGCGGAAAATATTATTCCTGCGGATATTCACGCCGAACGCCCAGGCATCGTCAACTACCTTTGCATTGATGTGCTCAATCATGAAGAGGTTGAAAGGGCCGTGGTTCAAAATGGCATTACTCAAATTTACCTGCTGGCTGCTGTGCTTTCGGCTATCGGCGAACGCAATGCCGACCTGGCCTGGAAACTAAATGTGCAAAGTTTAATATCGGTACTTAAGATTGCTGCGGCGCATCAATTGGATAAAGTTTTTTGGCCAAGCAGTATTGCTGTCTTTGGGCCCGGCTCGCCAAAATATAACTGCCCGCAGTATACCCGGACTGAACCCAATACCGTATATGGCATCAGCAAGCGCGCCGGCGAATATTGGTGTAATTATTACTTTGAAAAATTTGGAGTGGATGTAAGGAGCCTGCGTTTCCCCGGGTTAATTTCCTACACAGCACCAGCCGGCGGGGGAACTACCGACTATGCCGTTGAGATTTTTCACCAGGCGCTCGAAAAGGAGCATTATACCTGTTTTTTAAGTGAAGATAATTGCCTGCCCATGATGTATATGCAGGATGCTATAAGGGCAACGCTGGAGTTGATGGACGCACCCAAAGAAAAAATCACTATTCGTACTTCATATAACGTTGCGGGAATGAGTTTTGCGCCCTGCGATCTGGTTGCCGAAATCAGGAAGCATATACCGGGGTTTGGCATCCACTACTCGCCCGATAGCCGCAATGCAATTGCCAACAGTTGGCCGGCCAGTATCAAGGATGAACAGGCGCGAAGGGATTGGGGCTGGAAACCTGAATACAACCTGGAGAGCATGACAACAGATATGTTATTTAACCTGGCTAAGGGGCCAAATATCGAATTGGTAACAGAAATAGCAGAGCGGGAGCCGGTTTTCTTCCCGCATGAAAATTGAGCTTGACGAATTAAGCAAATCCATCGCAAATCTCACAAAAAGGAATAAATCATGAGGCAATTACAGATAACACCATCTATCACCAACCGCGACACACAGGCTATTGAGACTTATTTTAATGATATTGGCAGGTCGTCATTAGTAACGGCTGAAGAAGAGGTGATGCTGGCGCAAAAGATCCGCCAGGGCGATCCGGTGGCCCTTGATAAATTAACCAGGGCTAATTTGCGGTTTGTAGTATCGGTTGCTAAAAAGTACCAGCATCAGGGATTGCCATTGGGCGACCTGATCAGCGAAGGAAATATCGGGTTGATAATGGCCGCCAAAAAGTTTGACGAAACCAAAGGCTTTAAATTTATTTCGTACGCGGTGTGGTGGATACGTCAATGTATTATGCTGGCCATTGCCGAACATACGCGCACGGTAAGGCTGCCCATGAACCAGATTAATATGTTGACCAGGATAAACCGGATGTCGGGCGAGTTGGAAGGGCGCCTGGAACGACAGCCAACTACCGAAGAGCTTGCTGAATGGATAGGCACGGCGACAGAAAAAATAGAAGATGCCCGGCATTACGGAGGCCGCACAATTAGTTATGACACCCCGCTTGATGACGATGATTTTTGCCTGCTCGACAGGTTAAAACACGATGAGGAGGGCCCCGACGGAGAACTTTTAATGCAGTCAAAATGGTTGGCGATAAATGGTTTGATGGATGTGCTCTCGAAGCGGGAGCGCAAGGTAATTGAGATGTCTTTTGGGATAGGGTATGACCATGCCATGGAAAACCCCGAAATAGCCCGGCATATAGGCATGACGAGCGAAAGCATCCGTACCATAAAAAAGAGCTGCCTTTTGAAGTTAAAGGAAAGGGCCGAAACGATGAAAAGTTTGCTTTTTTAAGTGGGCGTATTTATCCTTTGATTAAAGAAACCAGGAATCCGTTCTGAAAGGTTCGGCGGGCAGGCCGTCGCTGTTTTGCAGGTTGGTAATAGGAGCGCTGGTAAAAGCATACCTTACAGCTTTTATGGGTAAGGGCGTATTGGGCGGGGCCGTTATCACAACCGTATTGCCCACTATCTTCGCCTTTCCGATCCTGAAAACCTGGTCGGCGCCCGCTATAAAAAAATGCTGGGTTAGCGGAGCGTTGCCGATTGTAGATAATCCATTGGCCGTCCCCGGCACAAAATTCACCGTAACTGTACGTTGGTTAGCCGAAAACGAAGCATATTGCGGACCCACACATTGCACAGTTTGGCCGTATGTATAATTTAAGGCAAGCAGGCCCAGCCGATCGCCAACCGGTTTTTTAGCGCGTGGGTGATGATTGTCAACTTCACCAACATCCATAGTAACAACCATGCCAGTGCTGGTTGCTGCTTGCCGAATTTTAGCCTGGCCCTCCCTGAATTTAGCAAGATAATCCAGCGTGGTGTCGCCTCCGGGAGGGTTAGTGGAATTGTAATCCTGGGCAAAAGGCGTGAGCTGCACATAATAAAATGGCAGGGCTCCCTGGTTAAACTTTGCGCGCCAGCCGTTAATAAGGGCTGCATTTAGCCGGGTGTAAAGCGATGGGTCGTCATTCTGATTGTTTTCGCCCTGGTACCAGGTAAAGCCTTTAATGGAAAGATTAATCAGCGGGTTAATCATACCGTTGTAGAAATTTGAACTCCCCGAGTAATTTGAGGCCAAAACGGGGTCGCTTTGAATAGCTTCGTTGTTTGTCCAATCCTGGCAATACGAGCCATTAACGGCCGAAACGATTATCCCTACCGGTACACTCAGCGTAGTATTTAACTTTTGTGCAAAATAATAAGCAACGGCACTTTCGGTGCCTACGGTTGCCGGCGAGCAAATACTCCAACTCACCGGGTGACTAAATTTAGTTACCGGCGCCGCTTTCATATCTTCCGTTACGGTGAGCATGCGAATTTGGGGATAGTTGGCAGCAGCAATTTCTTCCTGGTAATTCAAAACACCTTCAAACGGTGCTATCGCATTTACAGGGAAAACCATATTGGACTGGCCCGAACATACCCACACATCACCAATAAGTATGTTGCTTAATGTTACAGGTTCGTATCCGGACGTTTGCGCCTTGATGGTTTGCGGACTAGCGTTAACCGGGCTGGCTGGAACGGAAACCGACCAGTTTCCCTTTGTATCGGCAACGGTATTAAAAGTTGTGGAATTCCAGCTGACGGTGATCCCAATTTTAAGATTGGCCGGGGCTTGTCCCCAAATGGTTACGGGCTTATCGCGCTGAACGACCATATTGCTTTGCAGCAAAGCTGAAATGGTTATATGCGAACTGTCTGCCGGGGCTAATTTAATGGGTGTTATAACTTCATTTTTTCGGCAACCCGCAACTATTATTAAAACGCCTATAAGGCACCACCATGTCGATTTCATGTTTTTAATACCGGGTTGAAATCGAAAGCGATGTCAATTGCAGGTTTAATCAATTTGTGTCGCTAAAATAATGCGTATTTGTCTCACTTCAAAATATATAGCGAACATTTTAGGCGAAAGGATTTAAAGATAAGGAAATGAAAAGCCGAATAGTTTTCGATACTTTTCCAAATACGCTTGATGATGTAAATCAAACTAATCCTTTGATATTTCGGTTTTCCCTGTAAATATCAATTTTGCTATTCGGCGGTGGTTGGGTCAATAACGGTCATCACCTGGCTTACACTGTTGGCCGGGAAGCCCCCCTGGCTGGCGTGTTCACGTACCATAGCTTCATTCGGTGCAATGTAAATACAGTAAATTTTGTCGCCGGTTACAAAGCTGTTTACCCACTGTATCTGCGGGCCCATATTGCTTAATACCCCGCATGATGTTTGCGAAATTGATTTTAGCTGTTCGGCAGAAAGGTTCCCTGCTCCGGGAATTTCTCTTTCAATTACATATTTAGGCATATTTTTAGATTTTGTAGATTGGCAAACAGATGCTAAAATCACCTGATTATTAGCTTTTTAGATAAATTAAAGTTATGTTTTCTTTCTTTTATTTCAAAGCCATATTATTAAAAATTGTAAATTGCGTCTGCAAAACAAATCTAAACCTTAAAATCATTCAAAAATGGCGCATACAATCACTCACAATAGCAATGCACATGCTATTTATGCCGAATTTGCCAAAGCAAACACTAAAATGCAGAACGGCCTCAACCGGCGTGTATTTAATACCGTTGAAGTGCAGCACGGCGATCATATCCATCTTGAAATAGACGGTTCCATTAGGCTGCTGCCGGGCGCGTACCGCATTACCGGGTTTTCTATGGCCACTATGCAGGCAACTATGGAGCCTCCTGTAGCGCAAAACAATACCAACTATCCCGGCTATTGCCTGCTTTATCGAAGAGGCGATGAAGCCAAAGATCCCTTAACCAATAACATTGGCATCGGCTCCCCGGCCATGGCTCTTGATTCGGCCCCCAGTTTGTTTGACACCGTATTTTTGTGCGATCAAACCACCCACATTTGCCTGGGCCACCAAAGTGGTGAGGACCTGCACGATGAGGTGTACCTTGCCGTATTTGACGTAGGTGGCGTTAAAAGCCTGTACCATGTGTTTGCGAGGATTGCGATTAGCAAGTTGTAAATAGTTTACAAATTGAACCATAGGCGACTACGCTTTTTCAATCGGCGCAAGCAATGGCCACAGTTGTAGCTGTTTATTAAGCTGGTTCCAGTTCCAATTCCAACGGTTGGGTAACCATTTTTTTATCAATTATTTTCCGCCCAATGCTGTTATAATAGTACCCTGCATCAATCATTTTGTCCAGGTCGTACAGGTTGTGGTAAGCGGTTTAAATCATACTTATACAGATGTTAACATACCTATCAGGCTGCAAAAAGTAACCACGGCCCCCATAATTATTGAAGATGAAGTTTGGATAGGCGCGAACGCTGTTTTAACGGCGGGGATTACTATAGGTAAACACAGTGTTGTAGCAGGAGGGGCGGTTGTTACCAAAAGTATCCCTGCTTACTGCGTTGCGGTTGGCAACCCCGCGCGTGTTATCAAACAATATGACTTTAATACAAGTAAATGGAAAAAGGTGGTACATTAACTACCAGGTTTTTCAAGGTGCCCAAAATCATCGATCTTTGATTTATCGGTGATGGTCCTGATGGTATCATCCAGTTCGGCAGCAGATTCCGATATGTATTGTAATATCTTTGTTTTTTCCTCCTGGTTTTCGGCACAAACTGTCATTACTTGTACCAATCCCATCAAGCGAGCCAGCGGCGCCCTTACGATATGACTCTGGATCCAGGAGATATCTTTCAACCTTTCGTTTTGTTCTTCAATCGCTTTAATATACTTCAGCCTCTCGGTAATGTCAGTTGCAGTTGCAAGATTGGCAGGCACGCCTTTATACATAATACGGGCAATGTCTATTTGAACGTTTTTGGTTACTCCCCTTTTATCTTTGTGAACAACCAACCGCCGCGTTGGTATGCCATTCTCATATTTGTCGTTTGCAATGTTTTCTAAAAAAACGGGAATTTCCCCTTCAGGTCTTATGTCCTTCAGCGTCATTGATAACAATTCTTCACGGCTAAATCCATAGTGTACAACGGTTGCTGCGTTTACGTCCAGGAATTTTAGCGAATCCGGATCAACCACCCACATGGGTAGCGGGCTTAAATTAAACAGGTCGCTGTATCTCTTTTCGGATTCAGCAAGTTCGAGTGTATTCTTTTGTCGTTTTATACTGTAAATAATACTTTTATATAACGACATCGAGGTTAAATCGTCTTTTAAAATATAATCTGCAATACCCATTGAAAGGGATTTAACGCCGAAGGAAAAATCAGCAAAACCAGTCAAAACTATTACCGGGGTATTTTGACAAATTTCGGTGATCTCGTTAATTAACTGCTCACCTGTTTTATCGGGTAATGACAGGTCCAATAAAACGGCGTCAAATGAAGTGCTGCTTAAAATTTCCCGGGCCGAACCAAAAGTGACGGCACGTGTTATTTGAGGGGCGACAATCTGCTCGAACAAAAAATCTTCTACCAGGGCAAAATCGCCAGGATTGTCCTCAATAACTAATATCTTAAATTCCGTTTTGTCAGTGGCCACTATACTTATTTATTAGGGATTGATACAATGTTTATCCAGAAGTCTTCTATCTTATTTATCGCCTGCATAAAATCGGAAACCTCAATAGGTTTTGTGATATAACAGTTAACATGATTTTTATAGGAGGCCATAATATCTTTTTCGGACGATGACGTCGTAAGCATAATTACCGGTATGTGTTTGAACTTATCATGGGATTTTATGAACAACAGCACCTCCTGCCCACTCATTTTTGGCAGATTAATGTCCAGCAAAACCAGGTCCGGTATTTCGTCTGCGTGATTTATGTCATTAAAAAAATCCACAGCAGCCCGGCCGTCTCTTTTTACCGTAATCTCGTTTCTGATCTTGAAATCCTCCAGGGCCTCGGTTGTAAGTAATATGTCTCCTTCGTTGTCTTCAACCAATAGTATGTGTATTGCTTTCATGTTATTGCTTTATAATTGTGAAATAAAATGTGCTTCCCTTTCCTTTTTCTGATTCGATCCAAATACGCCCGCCCAAATTTTCCACTATTTTTTTTGCGATAGCCAGACCCATTCCGGTTCCTGAATATTCATCTTTATTGTGCAGGCGTTGAAAAATGATAAATATCTTATCAAAATACTCCCGCTCAATACCTATGCCGTTATCTTTTACACTCAATTGCCATTCTTTTTTGGTTTCCCGGCATGCTACCTCAATCAAAGGCCTTATGCCGGCATCGGTATATTTTAAACTGTTGCTGATTAAATTTTGAAATATTTGCCGTACCGGCGTTTTGTAGGAGATGATAACCGGTAAATGATGGTACGTTATCGCCGCGCTTTTTTCTTCTATTTGTTTACGGTAGAGGGCAGAAATGTCACCAATTAACCTATTCAAATCTATATCCTCGAGGCTGTCGTCCATTGATCCAACCTTTGAAAATTCCAACAAGTCGAGTATGATCTGGCGCATGCGTTTGGCGCCATCAACTGCAAAATTGATGTATTGACGCCCTTTTTCATCAAGTTTGTCGTTATACTTTCTTTCAATTTGCGTTAGGAAGCTGGTGACCATGCGCAGCGGCTCCTGCAAGTCATGTGATGCTACAAAAGCAAATTGTTCCAGTTCGGCGTTTGAGGTGGCCAACTCTTTGGTTTGTATTTGCAGGCTTTCGTTTAATTCCTTTAAACGGATGTCGGATATTTTGCGATCGGTAACATCTTTAAAGTAAACCGCTAGTCCACTTTCCGATGGATAGGCGCTTATCTCGTACCACTTATCAAGCGGCGGATAGTAATCTTCAAAATGTTTCGCCTCGTTGCCGGCAATGGCCTCGTGATATTTTTTATATGAATCAGAGTCTATTGAATCTGTAAAAACGTCCCACAAATTACGGTTAAGCATTTCTTGTTTTGGCTTGCCCAATACTTTTTCGGCCATATTGTTCCAGTAGGTAACCGTCCAGGCCTTATCAACTGCAAAAAAGGCATCGCCAATGCTTTCCAAAATGGTATTGCGCTCCTCCAGTATATCGGTTACCGAAATTTCGGCCCGTTTGCGTGCATCTATATCCTGGAAACTTCCATACACCCGGATACATTTATTATTGGATGTTTCTGCCTCACAAATCACCCGGATCCACCTGTCATTTCCTTTTGCGGTAACTATCTGTAGTTCCACGTCCCAGGATATGCCATTTTCTATAGCCTCTTTTATCTTGTAAGTTATAAAATCCCTGTTAAAGCCTTCTTTATAAAAGCTAAGCGCCATTTCCAGGTCAGGCACAAAATAGGAGTCAACTTCATGAATTTCCTTAGTTATGCCGCTCCAATAAACAGTACCCTTTAACAAATCAATTTCCCAGCTTCCTATGCGCGCCAGTGTGTTGGCCTTTTCGAGCAGGTCGGCCAATTCCTTTTTGTCGGTAATATCTTTGGCCACACAAAATATCAAGCCTTCGGGTGAGGTTGCAGAGGTAGCCCAGGCCAGCCATTTGGTTTTGCCTGCCCTGGTTACATACCTGTTTTCAAAATAAACGATGGGCTTACCCTCATTAATGTCGTTAAATTCATCCGACGATGCTGCGCGGTCATCAGGGTGAATAAAATCCATTAATGGCCTGTTCAACAGCTCCAGCTCGGTATAGCCAAGCAAGTTAATCAATGCGGGGTTTACCTTTTTAAAATAGCCGTCTGATCCGGCAGTACAGATGATATCTGGCGCCCAGGTGAACAGTTGATTCAGATCTTCTTCCAACTGTTTACGTTTTGTTTCCTCACCCAGGCTTCTGCTTAACTCTTCAAAAAAATCGATATATACTTTGTTTGCTTTTTCGTTGCCGGTTGAGCATAAAATCAAGACGCCAATCAATTCTTTTTTATAACGCAATGGTACGCCATAGGCACTTTTTAAGCCGGCCTTTTGCGCCGCTTTTTTCCTTTTAAAATTTGCGTCGTTCTCCAGGTCTTCTAAAAAATGGATGGTACCGGTTTCCCAAACAATGCCCGGTAGTCCCTCGCCCTTTACCATGCTTTTTACAGCAAAAGCGTCTCTATAAAACCCGGTCATCCCTGGCGAGTTCGAAGTGTGTTTTACCACCAGGTTGACTTTTTTTCTGTCAGGCGAGATCAGCCAAACCTCCCCGATACCGAAATCGCCAAAGTTGGATAGTTGCTGTAAAACGTTTAAAAGAATCCCTTTTAAATCGATCGGCGCATTAAAAGCATTACTAATTTCGGCCAGCAATGCTTTACGTTGCTCTTCCAGTTTACGATGGGTTATATCCCGTTCAATTGCTATCCAGTGCGTAAACCAGCCATTTTTATCAGCAACGGGTGTTATCGAGATATTTATCCAAAATTCTTCGCCGTTTTTTTTATAGTTGATAACCGAAATTTCGCAGTGTTGCCAATTGCGCATACAATCATGCAGGTAGGCTAATGCAGTTCTATCAGTCTTAGGGCCCTGCAGCAGCCGGGGCGATTGCCCTATTACGTCGGCAGCTGTATAACCTGTCATGCTGGTGAACGCTTCGTTAATGTATAGTATGCGCGGGCCTGGCTCATCCTGCGGCTCAGCCTCGGTTATCATAATCGAATCGGTGGTGTTGGTAATAACTGACTCAAGCAATTTAAGATGGTGTTCTTCCTGTTTTTGTTTTGTTATATCCCTGATAAAAATTGAAACACCACCGTCATGTGGGTAAATGCGGTTTTCCTGCCACGAGTTAAGAGGTGCATAATAATCCTCAAGATTTAAGCTTATCTTTTCTGCATAAACTTTTTCAACAGACTCATAAATGCCTGTTCCTACAAGGTCAGGGAATACATCCCAAATGCACTTACCTATCAGGGATTCCGATGGAACGCCCAAAAAACGGCCAATCTGCTTGTTAGCATAAGTGTAACACCTGTTTTCATCGAGTGCTATAAAACCATCCAGAATATTCTCGAGCAGATTCTTTATCTGGCTGGTCTTTTCCAATATTTCGCGTTCGGCTTGCTTTACTTCGGTTGTATCATAAATAAGCGAATAAAACCCTTTTACCACATTACCGGTTTTATCTGGGATATATTGGGTGTGGGTGTATATGCGTTCGCCTGTGGGTTTAAAAAAAATTCGTTCAAAACTTTGTGCCTGGCCACCCAAAACACCTGCTATATGAGTTTCATGCAGCCTGAATTCTTCTTTGTCAATCAGGTTTTCTTTTCTTATGCCAATCATTTCGTTGGGTTGTTTCCCAAACCAATGGGCATATGGTTTGTTGGCAAAAAGACAATGTAAATCGGCCGTCCAATAAGCTATAAGCGCCGGTAAATTATCGGTGATAGTTTTTATAAACCGTTCGTTTTCGGTAATGCGCTCCTGAACAAGTTTTCGTTCAGTGATATCCGACCGTATGGCAATATATTGATAGGGTTTACCATGGTCGTTCAAAAACGGAACAATAGTGGTATCAACCCAATATAGGCTCCCGTCTTTTGCTTTATTTTTCAGTTCGCCTTTCCATATTTTCCCATTGGCAATGGTTGTCCAAAGTTCTTTTATAAATGCGTTGGGGTGATAGGACGAATTAATGATGCGATGATCCTGCCCAACCAATTCCTCGCGGCTATATTTAGAAATTTTACAAAAATTATCATTTACGTGCTGTATCACGCCTTTTTGATCGGTTATTGCCACTATTGACGATTCATCGAGTGCATATTTATAAGCCGACAGTTCATTAACAGTTTCTTCCAGCAAACTGTCAGCGCGCTTTCTCGCGGAGGCGTCAATAAAATTGCAGACGATAGCGTTAACGTTTGGTTCATCTAAAAAATTGGTATAAACACCATCTATCCAAATGTAATCTCCATTAAGGTGCCGGGTTCTGAACGTGCAAGACTTTGGTACCCCGGGCGATTTCAACGCATTATTTAAAACCTCGGTCACCTTTGCTTCATCTTCCGGATGAATTAGGGCGCCCAAATCAGTTTTTAGCCGTTCCCCAATAGTCCTGCCGGTTATTCTTTCTGCCGAACGGCTCCTATAAAATATTTTCAGGTCTTTATCGAGCAAGGTTATACCGCTGGAACTGTTCTCGATCAGTTTTCTGAAACTTATATTTGCGCCAACCGCATTTTTTATCTTTTTGACTTTTACGTCAGCGCCAAAGTTTTCCGGGAGTTCATGAATTGTTTTGGTATAGCCAAGCAGCTGCCGCTCATCATCGTATAAAGGGGCGTACCGAATATTTGCCAGGAATTTAGTTCCATCTTTTTTTATGCGCCAGCCCTTCACTTCATAGTTGTTATTTGCACGGGCTTCTTCTAAATTTATCTCCGGTCCATCCTCTGGTAACGTTTCCGGTGCGTAAAAAATAGCAATGGATTTTCCAATCAACTCCTTTTCCTGGTAACCCAGTATAATTTCCGCGCCTTTGTTAAGGCTGATGATGAGTCCGTCAGGATCAGTTAATATTATTGCATAACCGGAGATGCTTTTAATCATCGCCCTGCTCAGTTTTTCACCGGCCGAAGGGCGCAATCCGCCACGGCCAGCATTAAGAGGAGGTGTATTAGCAGGCTTATGAGTGCGTGGCATGTAATAATTATTAATAAGCGTTAAGGGCAGATTAAAACCGCATTAGAAGCTGTTTAAACATTTATTAATAATATATCAATAAAATAAATATATTATTAAAATATTCTTGTAGGGTTTAATCAATTAAATGTTGTAATTTTTTTTGACATTGACAACCCGTATTTTAACGGTATTTTAATTAATAGTTTATTTGAATTCATCAATTAAAATTACGTGCAAACGACATGTTTACAGGCAGTTAAATGGTTTTTTGGTAAAACGATGTACATTGATAGGGAAATAGATAAATTAAATGCTCAACTTTGGATGGATTATTTGCGTATAGCCTGCAGGAATATTATCAAATCTTAACACTTTCACAAAATGAATACATATAATATTTTTATTGTTGAAGATGACAAATGGTATGGCGAAATATTACAATATCATATCAGCCTGAATCCCGATTACAAAGTCACGCGTTTTGAAACTGCCAAAGACTTTCTTGACAAGTTATACCTTCAGCCCGACCTGGTGACCATCGATTTTTCGTTGCCGGATATGACAGGCGACAAGTTGTACCAAAAAATACGCCAGGTTAATGCTACGGTGCCGGTAATTGCCATCAGTTCGCAAGAAAAAATAGCAGTGGCGGTAAACCTGTTAAAAATGGGTGTTACCGATTACCTGGTCAAAGATGAGTCAACCAGAGACCTGTTATGGAATAGCATTATCAGGATACGCGAAAATCAAAATTTAAAACAGGAGGTTGAAAGTTTAAAGGAAGAACTTGGCCAAAAGTTTTCGTTCGAAAAAACGATGATCGGCCAGAGCGAGGCTCTTAAAAAGATATTTTCGGTGATGGAAAAGGCGTCGAAAACCAATATCAACGTTTCCATTACGGGTGAAACCGGTACCGGAAAAGAAGTAGTAGCAAAGGCCATCCATTACAACAGTGAGCGCCGGAAAAAGGCATTTGTACCGGTAAATATGGCAGCCATACCCAAAGAATTAATAGAAAGTGAATTGTTTGGGTACGAAAAGGGCGCCTTTACGGGAGCAGTCGGCCGTAAAATAGGGAAGTTTGAAGAGGCAAACGGCGGAACGATATTCCTTGACGAGATAGCCGAACTGGAGCTTAGCGTGCAAAGTAAGTTACTCAGGGTATTGCAGGAGCGGGAGGTAGTTAGGATAGGGGGGAATGAAAAAATAAAACTGGACATCCGGGTGTTGGTTGCCACCCATAAAAATATTGCCGAAGAAGTACGGAACGGCAATTTCAGGGAAGATCTTTACTACCGTATTATAGGTTTACCAATTGAACTACCACCGTTGCGTGACCGCGGCAATGATATATTAATACTGGCCAAATATTTTGCCGACGATTTCGCAAAACAAAACAAAATGGGGCCGGTAACGCTGGCACAGGATGCCAAAAATAAACTACTGGGCTACCAGTTTCCGGGCAACATACGCGAGTTGAAGGCAATTATTGATCTGGCTGCAGTTATGTGCGATAACAACGAAATAAAGGCTGATGATATAACCTTTAACAGTACCCGCAAAGGCGACGTTTTTGTGATGGAAAATAAAACCTTAAGAGAGCATGAGCGTGAGATCATCAAAATTTATCTCAAAAAAAATAATAACGATGTTATTGCCACCGCAAAAGCCCTTGATATTGGTAAGAGCACCATTTATAAAATGATACAAGAGGGCGAGTTAAATTAAACTTATCTATTTTACAGACTTTTTTCCAATTGCCGGAATGTTTATTTAATGCTTTCCTTGATTGTATTTTGATAATCAGGTAGTTAAACTGGAATTTGCTTTGGTATAGTTTTGGGGTAGAACACCGAAATGCGTTTCTACACAAACTATTAGCGCAGATTAAACGGTTTAATAATTGACTGCAAAGCATGTACACCACAAACTTATCTTTAAATATTACCGCAACCGGTGAGCCTGAAGACGACCTGCTGCAACTTTCGCTGGTGGCAAGCGCTAACGAAAACGGCGTTGTATTTAACAACGACAGAGGGGAGATATTTTGGGTGAATGAAAGTTTTTGCATGATGACCGGTTATTCTGAAAGCGAAGTTATAGGGCGGAGCGCGCTCTCTTTTTGTGCCGGTCCCCTTACAAAATCAACACTTATTAGCGAGATAGCTAAATCTATTGGGAAAAAACAATCTTTTAACGAAGAGCTGATTCACTACCGGAAAGATGGCACATGGTTTTGGGGGCGGGTAAAAGGCCAATCATTTAAAACTGCCGAAGGTGAGCTTAAATATTTTGCTATTGTTGAAGACATCACTTTAGAAAAGGAAAAAGAAGAAAAGCTGGAAGTACTGTCAAAAATCGCCGAAGATAACATCAACGCCGTAATCCTGACCGATAAGAATGGTTGCATAACATGGGTTAATAAAAGCTTTACAAAAATAACGGGTTATACTTTAAATGAAGTCATAAATAAAAAGCCCGGACATTTGCTGCAAGGCCCCGACACCGACAAAAAGACTATCGCCTATTTAAAAACGCAAATAACCAGCGGTCAGCCTTTTAATACCGAAATTCTTAATTATTCAAAAAGTGGCGTGCCTTATTGGCTCAGGATACAGGGCCAGCCCATACGTAACGCCGGTGGCGAATTAACCGGTTTTTTTGCACTGGAAGAGAACATTACAAAAGAGCGAGACGCTGCGGCATTCATAAAAGAGTCGGAAGCCCGGTTCAGGCTTGCTTTGGAAAAAATTGGCGACAATGTTTGGGAGTATAACTTTAAAACGGGCAAAATATTTTTCTCGAAATCAAATACCGAACTGGGTTATAAGGCCCATAAAGTTAAAGGTACTGATATGTTTTGGTGGCACATTGCAAACGCAGATGATTTAAAACGCCTGAAAGGCATCTATAAAAGTTATACCAGCGGAACGATTGATTCGCATAATGTTGAATACAGTGTGCTTGGCGTGGACGGCAGCGTTAAGTGGATACTTGACCGGGGGGTGATAATTGAAAAAGAGGAAAACGGCAGACCTATCCGGATAGTAGGTACACACACCGACATAACAAAAATTAAACAAACCGAAACCGAATTGGAACAACGGGCCAAACAATTTAAATCGTTGTCGGAAAACATCCCGGGTGTAATTTACGAATATGAGTTCAGGCCCGATGGTTCACAAGGTTTACGCTACATAAGCCCGGCGATTGAGCGTGTATTTGGTATAAGTGCCGACGATTTTGGCAACTATCTCAATTATATCAGTCCCGATGACAGGGAAAGAATCAAGAAGAAAAACGAGCACAGCAGGAATACGCTGGAACCTTTTTACGATGAATCTTTACTAAACATTCCGGGTGGCGGCGCCAGGTGGCATGCGGTTCATTCGTCGTTTTCCTATGTGGACCAAAGCGGCGCCAAGGTGTTCACCGGCTTCATGATGGATATAACCGAAAGAAAAAATATTGAGGAAGCGCTTAAGGCACGAGAATCCAAATACCGCAATATAATTGCAAATATGAATTTGGGGCTGATAGAGGTAGATAATTACGAATACGTGACTTTCGCAAACAACAGTTTTTGCGAGATGAGTGGCTACTCATTAAAAGAACTGATAGGGAAGAACGCACGTACGTTGCTGGCAAAAACAGAAAATGTCAACACGTTTAAAGAAAAAAAGGATCTGCGCGAAAAAGGAATTGCCGATGCCTACCAGGTTAAACTCACAAACAAAAGAGGCGACGAAAAGTGGTGGTTGATCAGCGGCGCGCCCCGTTATGACGATAACGGCGAAAAGGTAGGCTCTATTGGCATCCACCTGGATATTACAGCGCAGAAAAAGCAGGAGAGCGAACTGATAGACGCACGAAAACACGCTGAACATTTGGCGCGCACGCAGGAAATATTTCTTGCAAACATGAGCCACGAGATACGTACCCCGATGAATGCTATTATTGGTATGAGCACGCAGCTGGCAAAAACAAATTTATTACCCCAACAACAGTTTTTCCTGGAAGTGATCCATGCCGCATCTGAAAACCTGTTGGTGATTATCAATGATATACTCGATCTGTCAAAAATTGAAGCGGGCAAGCTTAATATCGAAAACATAGGATTCGAGATAAGGCAATCAGCAAAGCGGGTTATACAAGTGATGGGACATCGGGCTGAAGAAAAGGGGCTTGTGCTCATTGATTCCTTTTTTGACGAAGCTATTTCGCCTGTACTAATAGGCGACCCGTACCGCCTGAACCAGGTATTGCTTAACCTGATCAGCAACGCAGTTAAATTTACCGACAAAGGAACCGTGGACCTGCAGTTCAGACTAAAAAAGGATCTGCCCGGTTCACAATTGATCGAGGTGGGAGTTACCGATACTGGGATTGGCATGGATAAGGACTTTTTGAGCCAGTTATTTGATAAATTTACCCAGGAGTCCAAATCGGTAAGCCGCGGTTTTGGCGGTACAGGCTTGGGCATGAGTATATGTAAAGACCTGATTGAGTTAATGGGCGGTAATATTTATGCGGAAAGTGAAAAAGATAAAGGAACCAGGATCACGCTCCATATCGAACTAAAAAAAGGCGATCAAAACGACCTTCCCGAAAAAATAGACGTGGAGTTTAATACCGATTTCCTGAAAGATAAAAACATACTGGTTACGGACGATAATGAATTTAACAGGCTGGTGGCATCGGTTATCCTGCAAAATAATGGCGCCCTGGTTAGTGAGTCAATCAGCGGAGCCCAAACCATCGAACTCCTAAAAAAGCAGAAATTTGATGTTATACTGATGGATATACAAATGCCTGGTATGAACGGTTTTGAAGCAACCAGGATCATTCGTAAAAATGGTTATACTTGCCCGGTAATAGCGTTAACAGCCGAGGCAATAAAAGGCGAACGGGAAAAATGTTTGGCCGCCGGAATGAACGACTATGTAACCAAGCCAATAAACGAAGAAATATTTTTAAAAACGCTCGACAAATGGATCTCATGTCCATGCCAGGCCGGCAATAAACCACCTTTAAAAATGAACGAAGAACAATTATATGACCTGTCATCGCTAAAGGCGATAAGCAGGGGGAACGAGGCTTTTGTGCAGAAAATGGTAAATATCTTTTGTGACCAAACACCTTTTATGGTGGACCAAATTGCCGAGGCGTTTAAATCAGGTAACCTTGAAAAGGTTAAAGAAACGGCCCACAAAATGAAACCAAGTATTGATAACCTGAGCATTACAGGTTTGACGCAACTAATAAGGGACATGGAGCAAATAGAAAAAGACGGGTTCGATCAGCAAGCGATGATCGAAAAGATCAATAAATTAAAACAGTCGATAGGGCTGGTAATAGAAAAAATACGGATTGAATACCCGGGATAAATGAAGAAAAAATGAAAGTATTACAGAAACTATACAAAGGTGGATTATTGGAAGATGAGTCGGGTGATCAGCTCACCGGGGATGGCAATGTGCTTATATTGGGATTTGGCGGGAAAGATGTTTTATTGGAAGGCGGTATATATTCCGAATTAAGGAAAAGCCACCCCGGCGCTGATATTGTACTCTGTTCAACCTCGGGCGAAATTTATGGCGACGCTGTTTATGACGATACTGTTTCGGTGGTAATTGCTGAATTTGAGCGCACACGGATAAAAACCGTCAGCATCAATATACAGGATATGCCTGACAGCTTCGAAGCCGGCAAAACGTTGTTTAGCAGCCTTATTGGTGACAAGCTGGCCTACGTGCTGGTTATTTCAGACGGCGGCCTGGTGAACGGCAGTGAGCTGGTTAGGGGAATTGAGCATGTTAACCCCGGGAATATACCTGTTACCGGTGGCCTGGCCGGCGATGGCGATAAATTTAACTATACGGTTGTGGGCTGTAACGGACAGCCAAAACAAGGTAATATTGTGGCCGTAGGTTTTTACGGTACGAGCCTCAAAATAGGCCACGCCTCTTTTGGCGGTTGGGAAATATTCGGACCCGAAAAAAAGGTTACCCGTTCGGTATCAAACCGCCTTTACGAAATTGATGATAAAAGTGCGCTTGAACTTTACAAGCAATACCTGGGTAAATATGCCGACGAGTTGCCTGGTTCGGCATTGTTATTCCCGTTATACGTGCGGCCCGAGGGCGGTACCAACTCCGTGGTACGTACTATTTTATCAATTGACAACAACGAGCAGAGCATGGTATTCGCAGGTGATGTCCCCGAAGGCTCCTATATCAGGTTTATGAAGGCAAATTTTGATAAGCTGGTTGATGCCGCAACCCAGGCGGCAGGCGAAGCCCTTACCCAAATACCATTACAGCCTAAACTTGCATTGCTGATAAGTTGTGTTGGGCGTAAGCTGATACTTGGCAAAAGAATCGATGAGGAAATAGAAGCGGTGAAAGAAATATTCGGTGATGGTACTTTGTTGTCCGGATTTTACTCTTATGGCGAAATTTCGCCTTTAAACAGGAGCGCTAAATGTGAATTGCATAATCAAACCATGACAATTACTACCTTTAACGAAGAATTGGATGAGCATGCCCTATCATAAATTATTAAGCCGACAGTTAAAAAAATATTCGACAGACGAACTGGGCTCAAATGATGCCTTTTCGCGGTTCATTGAAGCGGTAAATGACTCCTATGCAGCGTTTGACCGGGATAAGGACCTATCGGATCATGCGTTTACCGTAAGCCAGCAGGAATTTAACGAAATTAATGAGCGGCTAAGTGGTGAGGTTGAGTTGCGGAAACTGTCTATCGCCAAATTAAAGGAAACACTCAATAATATAAAGGCTGATACGGTAGAACATATCTCCGGCGATGATAACGATTTGCTGGAGATAATGGATATGCTGAATGACGAAATTGTACGGCGAAAAGAGGTGGAGAAAAAATTGCTGGAAGCTAAAGATGAAGCAGAAAAGGCAAGTTTAGCAAAATCGGAGTTTTTGAGTATCATCAGCCACGAGATCCGCACACCGCTGAACGCAGTAATAGGCATGGGGCACTTGCTGCTAAAAAATAATCCCCGGCCCGATCAGCAGGAGAATTTGGAAACCTTAAAAACTTCGTCAGATAATTTGCTGGTACTGATCAATGATATCCTTGATTTCAATAAAATAGAAGCAGGTAAACTTGATTTGGAGATGGCGCCCTTTAGCATTAAAAAGCTTACCAAAGACATCGTATCAGCCAATAAAAATGGCGCGAACGAACGCGAGAACAGGGTATCGCTGGTTATTGATGAAAAAGTACCGGACTACTTCACGGGCGATGCCTTGCGCATTGGCCAGGTATTGAATAACCTGCTTTCGAACGCTATAAAATTCACTCATCGGGGTTTTATCTCGGTTAGGGTAGACCTTCAAAAATTAAAGCCGGATGCTGCTGTCTTGCACATCTCTGTCCACGATACCGGCGTTGGAATAGCCAGGGAAAATCTCGAAAATATTTTTGTGCCATTTATGCAGGCGTCAACTTCAATAACCAGGCAATATGGTGGCACCGGCTTGGGCCTGGCTATAACCCGCCGGATACTCAATTTATTCAAAAGTGATATTATTGTTGAATCGGAACTTGGAAAGGGTTCAAAATTCCACTTCACCGTCGAGCTCCCTACGGTAGATGCCGAAGAGATGCAGAGGCTTGAAAATGACATAGCCGGCTTCGATCTGAAAAACAAGCGTTTGCTCCTCGTGGAAGATACTTTATTTAATGTGCTGTATGCCACACAATTGCTTGAAGGCTGGAACGCTACTGTGGACGTGGCCGATAATGGGCAAATAGCGGTAGATATGGTACAGTGCGCTGAATATGATATTGTGCTGATGGACCTGCAAATGCCGGTTATGGATGGTTATACGGCGACTGAGAAAATCAGGGAGTTCAATAAAAAAACACCTATCATAGCTTTAACAGCATCGGCTACCAGCGATGTGCGCAATAAAGTACTGGCAAGTGGTATGCAGGATTATATTGTAAAACCCTTTAATCCGGATGAATTGATCATCAAACTTAAAAAACATTGTGGTTAAATACCTCGCCTGATGCGCCTTTGCGACGTGCTTTAAAATATGCCAGGTACAGGCGCTTAAGAATTTCCCGGACCCAAATCTCAAAATGCGCTGACAGTCTTTTTAACCCGCATTCCCTTTTAACCTCAAACGCCGGCTTCCATGACTTTTTGACTTTTACAACCGGGATTTCTGTTTTTTGAAACAACCGGGTAAATTAAATTCCACTGCCATTTCTGATCAGGTGAGGATTGCCCAACAGTGCCCTGTAGCGTCGGCTACAAGCGGTTACTGGCCCACGGTCAACAGCCTTTTAATATTTCGCTGAATGATCATGGGTGCTATCTTCTGTAACACTTTAATCATGTTTTCCAGTTCATTAATGCCCTTTACTATATATTCAACGGCGCCCAGCTTTAACGCTTTTACTGCCGTGGCAATGCTGGCATGGCCCGAAAGAAGGACAACATACGTATGGGGGCTAACTGCCCTTATTTTTTTCAGCACTTCCAATCCGGTTAGGTAGTCCATGCCATGATCCAGGAAAATAACATCGGGTTGCTGGTATAAATTGTTCAAACAATCGGGGCCATTTACAAATTCCTGTGTATTTGGATAGCCCATGTCGGTAAGATATTTTTTGTAAACGTTTCTGCAAAAAGCATCATCGTCAACTAAAAAGATTTTTAAATTATTGCCTGTTTCCATGTTGTTTTATTTTAATAGATAAATGCCAATATTGTGCCTTAATTATAATTATTTGATATTTAGATAGATACGTAGTTGATTAAGTTGATTGCTTCCACCTGAAGGATGCTGTTCCAAAATCGGGAGTGGAGTTGGTTCAGATGAGAAACGCGCCGTTGCGAGGCAGCCTGCCCCGGGGGATATATGATCAGCTGAGTTGGTCGTGCAGTTTGCAACTGGTGATGTAAAATCACTAAACTGCATCAATTTTAGCAATGGTAAATGTAAAAGTACTTCCATTACCTTCTTCAGACGCTACCATTATTTTACCTCCCAGGTTTTCAACTATCTTTTTTGTTATCGCCAGGCCCAAGCCGGTGCCGCTATAGTCGCCGTTGGTATGAAGCCGTTGAAAAATGATAAATATCTTGTCAAAATAATTCTTATCGATGCCAATTCCATTATCACTGACCGAAAATTGCCAAAATCCCGGCAAGTCCTCTGCAGTAATATTTATTAACGGCGTTTTGCCCGGTTGCTGGTATTTAAGCGCGTTGCGTACCAGGTTTTGAAATACCTGTCGCACAGGGGCGCCAAAAGATCGTATTGAAGGCAGTTTATCATAGCTGATTATAGCGCCTTTGTCTTCTATCTGTTTCCTGTATAAACTCATTGTTTCGTCCACAATACAGTTAGTATCAACGTTTTCAAGCTTGTCATCGGTACGGCCCACACGCGAATAACTCAGCAGGTCCAGGATAATTTGTCGCATTCTTTTGCCCCCGTCAACCGCGAAGTGGATATATTGCTTGCCTTTATCGTCAATAATATCACCATATTTTCTTTCAAGTTGCGACATGAAGCTGGTGACCATCCGTAATGGTTCTTGCAGGTCATGCGAAGCAACGTAAGCAAACTGCTCAAGTTCAGCATTTGAAAATTCCAGCTCTTTAGCCTGGCTTTTAAGTTCATTATTTAGTTTTTTTAACTGAATTTCGGATGCTTTACGCTCGGATATATCCTTTATATAAACGGTTAAACCATTCTCCGACGGATAAATACTTGTTTCGTAACAGTCGTCTCCGCCGTGGTAAGATGCTTCAAAATGTTGCGGCAAATTGCTATTTAGTGCCGATTGGAAGAATGCGTAAAAAGGTGTCTGCGACGCATCCGGGAATGCCCCCCACAAATTTTTGCCGACTATATCTGCTTTGTGCATATGCAACGTCTTTTCAGCTACGCTGTTCCAGTAGGTCACCACCCAGTCTTTGTCGACAGCAAAAAAAGCATCCCCAATGCTCTCGAGTATGTTGTTTCTGTCCTCCAGGGCTTTTTCTTTTATTTTTCGCTCAATGGATATTTGAGCTTCTTTTTCCAATTCGGCCAATTTAATGGTTTGCAAAATCTGTATCTCATTGTATTTTTTGAGTTGGAAGGCCCATAACCCGCAAACAAAAAATATCGTCGTCGCAAGCAGGATATGGATCACAAATGTCTGAAGGTCAACGTTATCCAGTTGGGTGAAATATAGATTCGAAAACCCAGCATTGTGCAGATAACTAAAAATAGCATGATGAACAAAAATCACAACCATTAAAGGTATTTGTAGTCTCCACTTTTGATAGGTGATCAGGATAACACTGCCGATAAAAGCAAAAAAATGCATTTCGAACAGGCCGTGCATCTGGTAAATGAATTGGGCCATAAAAATGCCAAGGATGGCGCTTAACACATACTGGTAAAGCGCAGAACCGGGCAACATCATCTTGACCGAATAATAGGCGATCAGGGAGATTGACCCTACGCCGATGGCAATTAACCAGGTATCATAAAAAAAAGCCAGCATAATGCCTAACAGGAAATGGCCTGCGAGGAAATAATTTATAAGCCTGTCCGACCGTTCTTTTACCTGGTCGTAAAAGAAATTCGCATGATCATTTATTGATGCTATATCTCTATTCATAAGTTGTGTGTTAGTTGGTGCATCCGGGCGATTGGCAGCCATATGCCTCTAAAGCCAGCGCATTAAAAGCGGGATGATGATTGTTTTTTAGGATATCCTCGATGGCAATCCGCGCGAAGCTGGTTCTTTCGGCAGTGCAATACCTGCTCCGATTGTAGTTTCCCCTGTAATATAATTTGTTGCCGGCATCCAATAGTACTGCCTGCGGGGTGGAATAAACACCGCATAGTTTTGCAATCGCTGCGCCTGGAAGAACGGGAATATCGACCCCAAACTTATTACGGATTGATTGTGGATCAATGGGTTTTTTACTTAACACTGCAATCGCAAAATTTACTTTCCCGCGATACTGTGCTACCAGCGATTTAAAGGTTATTACATTAAACCGCGAGCAGGGGCAATCGGGATTGTAAAAATGAAGCAGAAGCGGCTTATTACCAAAGCCACAAATTATAGCAGGTAATTTAATAATGCTGCCGATTGGGATGGCCTTGTAATTGGGTGGGACAGGTGTTGGCAAGCTGTACACCAGGTCGTTATACCAAAATAGTCCACCCACTATTGAAAGCAGCAATGATAGCCAAACACCGGTAAAAATCTTTCTTAGCATTCTTGTTGTTCACTTTATAATTGAACGAATAAGAAATTCTGTGCCAATTATTTAATTAATTGTAAATCAAATAATTACATAGTTCACTAAGGTTAATATTTTCTATGTTGGTAATGTTTTTCCATATTTTGGAAAAATAGAAAATTTTTCAGAGGATTTTCTAAGATCGATATCCCGCCTGGCATATTCTGAACTTTACGATATTAGCCTCACGTTCGGGGGCTTTGAGGCTGGTTATAATTTATATACCAGTGTAAGGGTCTTTGATTTTTTTATGTTGATAGGTAATGTTTGAAAATTTCACTGCGTTATGGGTGCCTGTAGGCGATTGCGCCAGGAAGCCTACTTTGAGTGGTCCTTTTGCATTGTATTGAAAGTGCCTTACCAAAAGCCATTTGCTATTGTCGGTCGAAAAATAGAGGGTAACCACATTATCCGCCTTTGCTATTTTATAATAAACGTAATTTTGTTTCAATTCAACCGAATTGCAATCATCAGAAATATTGTTGGTTACAACGCTCACCACGCGGTGCGCACCGGTATAATCTTTTTCGAAACAGAATTTTACCCAATGCAGCGCATCCGATTTTAAAACGATAGCGCCGCCATCCCATTTGCTTTCAAATGCATGTTCAATACGTGCCGTTAATACAAAGTCGTTATCGGTAGTAAAAATCAGCTTTGGGGCGTTATCAGTGTTATAAGTAACATTAGGATCCCTGAACATATCGGTTTTAGCGCCGCCCTCAATAGTTAAATTTGAGCCGTTGACCGAATACCTCAAAGGCGTATTTTCCCAGGATAGTGGGAACGGAATGCCCGGAATCTTTATCGTTTTGTTTTGCGGCAAAGCAGAAAGGCAAAATCCCGCCATCGACAGGAGCATCACCAGTTTTTTTAATTTTGTTATCATTTTTTAGAAATTAATGAAGGTTAAATAATGCTGCCTTTTGGGAGGCTTGTTCGGGATAATAAAAAATACGGTTTTTATATTTGGTAGATAAATTTAACAATAAACCACAATTTCCACTGAATAATTATTAAATCTTCGAAACGATGGCGCAACTCAAATCGTTTATATACGGGCAAATAAATACTTTGTACTTTAGGATATGGAAACAGACAGCGTGAAAATTGATTTTTATTTCGATACGCCCATGGCTTCGGTCTGGAAGGCATGGACCGATCCTGCCATCATGATACAATGGTTTGGTTCGGAGCCGGAAGGGGTGGGGCTCCACGCCGAAGCCGATGCCCGTCCCGGCAAAACATTCAGCGTAACTTTTAAGGATACCAGCGGAACAGAACACACCTGCTTCGGGAGTTATTTAACCATTATTGAGCCGTTTGAACTAATATTTACCTGGTGCTGGATAAGTGAGCCGGATGTTACTTCGACGGTCAGCCTGGCATTTCAGCAACAGGATGGCGGCACGCTGATGCATTTTGAGCACACCGATGTTGGAACTGAATCGGCCCATGACTATTTGGCCGGGTGGACCAGCACATTTTATAAACTGCAGAAGGTTGTTGAGGCGTAAAAATGATGTGCATCTTCAGCGCCAGAAAAAAACCTTATGCTACGCTGAAAGGCTAAAGCGCTGCTTACCCTATGTTATTTTTTTAATTTAAAAAGGTATTCAAGATAACCTGGGGTAATACCATTAAATAAGGCGTTTTTTTGGTGGGTGAATACAAAAGATGTATCTGTAATAGAAGCTATTTTACATTCCTCCGGTTTTGACGGTAAATTTACATTGATAAGGGTAAAACTGGTATCCGCATGCAAAACATAGCTGCCACTTTCGCCAAGACTGATGGCAGGATCAGGACCTAAATTTTCCACCCAGGAGTTGTCGTTATTAAATTGAAAATAATAATAGGAGGGTTCAGGATAAATAGTTCCGTTATTGATAGCTTTCCCGGTTGAATCGCGCGGGATAACCGTTACCGATATAATATTCCATTTGCCGGCTATTTTGTTACCCCCCTGTACGGCAGGTTTAGTTGCTTGATTTTTTTTGCAGGCAGCAAAGGTTATTACAATCAGGCTAAAAATAAATAGTCTTTTCATACAGCATTACGACGTCGAATAATAACAATACGGTCTCATCGGTGAAAACGTTTCCTTTGACCTATTTTTTTTTGAGACGCTTAAAAGCCTTATTTGCGACGGGATTTATTAGCATACCAGCTGAAGGTATAAATGATGAGTTTGTTTGTTGAATTTGGGTAAGTGTAAAAATGTATAAACTATTATAAAACACCGTTATGCCGGATTTGATTTTATACTGGTTTTTCCTAATGGATCTATTATTTCGCGACTTTGCCCGTTAGCACGCTGTCAATCTCGGTTTGAGTGATTCCGTATTTCGCCATGCGTGTAAGGTGATCGGTCGAGCCCAGGTACTCGCGAAGTTGTGCATTCACAGCTTGCAGAAGACCATGATTGCTTTTGCTAAATGAGAACGCACCGACAGGCGTTTTTCCATCTTTGCTAACCTTGAAAGGGATTGCTTCCAGTTTCGGGTTGGTATTTGCAGTAACATGGTTTCCTACCGCGGTGGCTGCGAACGCGTCAATCTTTCCGGCCAGCAATGCGGCAGTAGCCTCCGGCTGGTTATTAAATAGCACGATTTGGCAATCGCTCACACCCGCCGACTTTGCAGCATCAAACTGCACCTGACCAGGAATAAGCCCAAGTATTGCATCGGCACGCATCACCACTGATTCATAACTCGTTAGCGCCTTCGGATTGCCATGACGCACGATGAATCCATCGCCAAGCGACCACACCGGCACACTAAAAGCTACATTCCTTGCACGTTCGGGCGTAACGAAAATGGGAACATTCATATCCCAATGTCCAGCCTGGACACCTGGCAAAAGCTCCTCGAACGTAGTAGGCTGATATTCGATGGACGTTACGCCAATTGCCCGCAACACCACTTCGGCCAGTTCGATGTCCGCACCCTTTGCAAGATGGTTTTCATCGGTCCAATAGAACGGAGGTTCCTCGATATAGGCGATTCGCACTTTCAGGTCTTTATTCCACGACGATAGAGGTGAATGTTCTGAGATTTTAGTTTCCATTTGCTTGTCGTTATCTTGTATGCTTGCTGTATTACAATGTGTTTTTCACAATGACCGCTAACGTCATGACCGCGTTCCACCTGAATTAACTTTGCAAAGTTATGCGTATAAATAAGGCCATAACAGATGCAGATTTTGAAACTTTGGGCATAACAGATTAGAAAGAAGTAGGTAGCAGGCTTTTAACGTCGTCCATCCGGGTTAACCCAATGAGATTCGAACACAGACGGGGCTCGATCTCCATTATGCGGAAACGGAATGTATAAAAAAACTTAAAAACAAAACCCGCCTATAATACAATTAGAAGCGGGTTTCAAACCTTCAGAGTGACCCCGGTGAGGCAATACCCGAACTATTATTACGAAGATTTGAAAAGTTTGGCTTCGATAAAATGTAGAGAATACCAAATTTTTATTGCCGAAATCGATTTCTGTTTTCGGCTACTAATCAAAACTTATTTTTATTAATTACTTCCATAAATCGCTCTCTGAACTTTTCACTAACAGGGATACGTTTATCCGCAATATAAATATGGTTATCCTCTACTTTACTAAGCTGTTCATAATTGATGATATAAGAATTATGCACCCTTATAAACGGCGACTTCAACTGATCTTCCATGTCCTTTAACCGGCGGTATACCAGCATTTGTTCCTGTGCAGTCACCAGTCTTACATAGTCCCTTTCTCCCTCAAAATAAAGGATGTCTTTTAATACGATCTTCCTGAATAACTTTCCTGACTTTACGAAAAAAAACTCCTGGCCCTGTTCAGCAGTTAGCAAGGGTTCCGGTTCGGGTTTTAAGAAATACTGTTCTATTTTTTGTACCGCTGCGAGGAAGCGCTTTAAAGTGATGGGTTTCAGCAAATAATCTATTGTCTGAAATGTGTAGCTTTCAACAGCGTATTCGGAATAAGCTGTGGTAAAAACAATTTTGGTGCCTGGCGGCAATAAGGTTGCCAATTCCATCCCCGTAAGCTTTGGCATATTAATATCCAGGAAAATAAAATCAACCTTGTTCGTTTTTAAAAACGCCAGCGCTTCCAGTGCATCGTAACATTTCGCTTTAAGGTCCCAGCTTGTCGTCTGTTTTATCAGCAGTTCCACCAGGTCAATGGCGTCGGGTTCATCATCTATAATTATGCAGCTTAAATTCATTAAAGCGGGATTTTTAAAAATGCTGTAAATAATTCTCCTTCGTCATCAATAGTCAGTTCAAATTTCTCGCCGTATAACATCCTCAATCTTTTGGTTAAATTGATGATCCCGAACCCGCCTGGTTGATTGTCAGTGTCCGGATCAACTTTACGGTTAACAGTCTTAAAAAGTAAATGATCATTTTGTTGCACCAGTGAAATAGTTACCTGGTTTTCTTTTAGTGATTTGTCTATCCCATGTTTGAAAATATTCTCCACAAAGGTCATAAGCAGCATAGGTGGAATACGAAGCTCAGGGTTATACGCTTTCTCGAAATTGATAGTGGCGCCGTGCCGGATGCGAATTCTTTCGAGCCCCATATAATTTTCGATAAATGCCACTTCAGTCGACACCGGCACCAGCTCTTTTGGGCTTTCATCAACAAAATAGCGCATAATATCCGACAAACGTTCAATGAGGCCTGCGGATGGCGGATCAACCTTATAAACCCTGTAATAAATGCTGTTGAGCGCATTAAACAAAAAGTGCGGCTGCACTTGTGATTTGAGTAAGTTAAGCTCAGCCTGGCTTTTCTGCAAAAGGATTTCCTCTGTCTGTTGTTTTAAACCGAAATAAGCGATGGCAATCCGAAAAACCAGGCTCAGGACATAGATGAGAATGCCGCCGGGAACATAACTTAGTAAATCAAGCAAGTTTATCGGGACAGATTTCTTCAACAGAAAGTACTTGTAGAGGATAATGCCTGTGTAACCCTTTAACATTCCTGTTAAAACTAAAAATAGCGCTACTGATATGCCGTACCATACGAACCTTCTTTTTTGGTAAAACACCGGATAAAAGAGCAGGATATTCCCATAAATAATGATGGCATACGATGCTGTGTTAACTACAGTGTTGATGGCTGATTTAAGCACACCTTCCATCGGCAACAACGAAAAAAATATCAATAACAACACCGCTACCCATATCAGCACCTGGAGTTGAAAAATACTGGGTGCCTGCCTCCATATCTTCATGTACAAAAATACCAAGCTTTTATATCTTCTTACAGAATTTCCTGCCGTTGACCTATTATTCTCTGCAATTGCCCTAAAAATTCAGATGGTTGGGTAAAAAACGGCAAAACGCGCGGATATCAAATAAATAACTGCAACCATTGGAAATAGCCGCCACCTCGTCGAAAAGATTATTGGGGCCGATTGGTTAAAGACACCTTTGACCATCAAAAAAATCAAAAATCATGAAAAAAGTAACCCAATTGTTTGCAGTCCTGGCATTAATGTTTGTCAGCAGTTCAGTATTCGCTCAATTTACGCAATCACAAATGGTAGCCGAATGGCAGCGGGCAAAAGGCTACACCAAAGCCTACCTGGATGCCATGCCCGAAGATGGCTACAGCTTTAAACCAACGCCGGAGATCCGCTCGTTTGCGCAGCAAATACTTCACATAGCAGATGCCAATTATGTATTTGCAACTGTGGCAAGTGATAAACCCAACCCCATTGGTGAAACAATTGCCTCTCCTCATAACCTTAATGAAAAAACAGTGTCACCAACGAAGGAAGCTGTTACAAAAGCGGTAATGGATAGCTACGATTGGGTAATAAGCACACTTCAGAATATGACGCCTGATCAATTGCAGGAAACCACAAAGTTTGGAAAGCATGAAATTACGAGAGGCGGATTATACGGCAAGGCGTTTGAACATCAAACCCATCAACGGGGCCAAACCACCATTTATCTGCGTTTAAAAGGCGTCACCCCGCCGGCGGAACAGCTGTTTTAGTTAAGGTAGCCGCACAACAGTGAAGCCCCCGGGCCAAAGCCGGGAGGCTTTTTTATAACGTCCTGCTTTTAACATTTAAGTTAAGTGAACACGCCCAGCCCGGGAAGATTATCGGGGCCGATTAGAAAAAAACACCCTCGCCCTTCAAAAAAACTGCAATGAAATTACTTCAATTAAAAATAGCGGCAATCAGTTTAGTCATGCTAGCTGCTGCCAGCGGATACGGCCAGAACAATACCAAAATATCCGGAACGGTCTCCGATTCCCTTACCCATGAGCCTATCCCGTTTGCTACCGTAGCTTTATTAAATCAGCAAACCAAAGCCCCTGTGAAAGGCATCCAAACGGATACAAGCGGTCACTTCGTGCTGGAAAATGTGCCCGTCGGGACATTTACCCTGCGGGTGACTTATGTTGGCTATAATAGTATCGTCAAAGAAAATATATTGATCGATCCCGTTACCGGCGATTCAAATTTAGGCACGCTGCTCATGGGCGCATCAAAGAATAACTTACTAAAAGAGGTTGCTATCACTGCAAAAAAGGAGGCATTACGAAATGTCGACGGTAAAAAGGTGTTTTCCGTTAACCAGAGCCTCGTTAGCGAAGGAGGGAATGCGGCGGATTTGTTGCAGAATGTTCCAACCCTTCAAATTGATGGCAATGGTAATGTGAGCCTCCGCGGATCAACAGGTGTTAAAGTGCTTGTTGATGGCAAGCCCTCGATTATTGCAAATGGCGACATTACCCAGATACTTCAATCAATACCGGCAAGCGCAATCGAAAGCATAGAAGTGATCCCCAATCCACCGGCTAATTATGAGGCCAATGGCCAGGGTATCATCAACATTATTTTAAAAAAGAACAGCAGGCCAGGATTAAACGGCTCGGCAGCTATTGGCGGTGGTACCCGCGACAACTATAACGCCGATGCCAGTCTGAGTTACCAGAGCGGCAAGGTAAACATATACGGAAATTATAGCCTCAAGAATGGAAATACGCTGAGTACAGCGGGGCAGCGCCTCACTTTTTTAAAACCGACTGACTCCGTTGTGTATTCCACTCAAGCCGTTTCATCCGTTACCCGGAACAAAATACAGTTTGTAAAAGCAGGCATTGATTATTCACTTACGCCTCGTAGCATATTGGGTGTATCCGCCAGTTTTAATTCGCGTAACAGGCATCGCAATGAGTTTTTAACTTTTACCAACTATGCCGCTGATGAGGCCCTTATCGGGTACTACAACCGCTATAATACGGTAGATAATAACGGCAGCAGTTATGAATTTGATCTCGACTATAATCTGCATTTTAAGAAACCTAAAGAGGAACTTGCGCTCAACTTCGCCTATGCATACGGAACTTTCAGGGATTACCAGCAATATACAACCCGTTATAACCCGGTTAATGGCGTTCAATCTCCCAATATAGATACACCGTTGATAAGCGATACGCGGCATGCAGCCACAAATTATAATATACAGGCAGATTATGTTTTACCGGTTGGCAAATCAGGACAATTCGCGGCTGGCTATCGCGGCCAGATCACCCTTGGCAATAATGATCAATACGCCTATAACGTTTTAGGCGTCGGCGAAACGTCCCTTTATCCTTTTACTGATTTTTTTAGCAGCAACAACCTGGTTAACGCCGTTTATCTGAGCTACAAGGACCAGATCGGCAATTTAAGCTACCAGGCAGGTGTAAGAGGAGAAGATAGTCACCTTGACGCTACGTTTATGAGTTATAACGCAAACAATAGTTTATTTGCCACCCCGGTAAAAGTGCCGGTCAAAGGATTATATCCCAGTATCATGCTCACAGAGAAGCTTAAAAACAACAGCCAACTGCAGTTCACCTTTACCAAGCGGAATTCGAAGCCAACGGTACGGCAATTCAATTCCACCACAGATTTTTCCGACCCTACAAATTACTACAGGGGTAACCCGGGTTTAATACCGGAAACGGTTACCGACCTGGAATTAGACTATAATAAAACCTGGCAAAATATATCCTTTACCTCCGGCATTTATACCAACAGGATCAATAATGTAATTCAAGATATTCAAACAACTCCCGTTAACGATCAAACAACCACAATACCCGAAAATTTAGCACACTCCAACACCACAGGGCTGGAGTTGATCGGCAATTTTGGGATAGTAAAAGGCTGGGATCTAACCGCCAACGCCAATATCTTTTACCGGGATAATGCTGCGGCTCCGCAATATGGGATAACGGCCAATGACGGGATCAGCTGGAATGCAAACTTCACCAGTAATGTAACACTAATACAGAGGTTGACATTGCAGATACATGCAGATTACCGTGCATCTGATATGCTTTTGGAGGACAAAAACCGTGCGTTTTTTGGAATGGACGCAGCTGCAAAGTATGACTTCGCCGGGAACAGGGCTTCGCTGAGTTTTAATGCTAACGACATTTTTAACAGCCGGATATGGGCATTTTTAAAAAACAGCGATGATCTGTTGCTCGATTTCTATCGTCGCACAATAAGCTCCAGGGCCACGTTTACATTTTCTTATCATTTTGGCTCCGGCGGCTCAAAGCAAAAAGAGGCTAAACAAGTTAAACGGATTGAAGATGCTTCTTAAATCAAATAAGACGTCAACACCGGGAAGTAAAAAAGGCGCAAAAATCTTCCTTCGTTCTCAAGATCAGTTAAAATAAATCAGGTATTGGAAGGTACCTGATTTACTCTTTTACATATAAAGTATCTCTGCGATTGAAGATAGTTTCTAATTTAAATTTTTAATATCAACTCCAAACCCAAATTTATCGCACTATTTATATTTGGTACATTTAACTGATATTTAAATATTTAGTTAACTTTTCATGCTTTCCAATCATTGCTGGGTTGGATTAACCCGACCAGGTTCGAACTTAAAAATGCCCTTGTAGCCTGGAAATAGGGTGTTGAAATTTTAAAAAAAATAAAAAAAACCTGTTTAAATGGATTTAAGCAGGTTTTTTTATTTCGTGACCTGGGAGAGGATCGAACTCTCGACCCACTGATTAAGCGCTTTCCTTACCCCGAAGTTGAACTTTTTTATGGAAGACTGTAGGAAAATAGCGGAGGGAAGAAATCAACAGGTAGTACCATACTATTTTTAATGGTTAGAACCAACTTTTAAGTTTACCGGTCATTTTATCGTTTTCAGGCAGTTCTGTTTTACCGCATATCAATTCATCAATTCCGGCAGCGATATCGGCAGCAACAGTCTCGTGTCTGATCGGGTTGATAATCCAATTGCCACCGTAAAGCCATAGAAACGCAGCTATACCCACCCACCATAGACCATCGGTTACCAATGCAAAAACGCTTAAGATGCTTGATAATATTGCTGTTCCCATAAAAAGTTTACGCATATTTATCTTGTAATTTAGCCACCAACCATTGTCTTTATAAATTAAATTAAAGATACCATCGTCAACGGTACCGAATAATGATCCTCTCCACATCGATGTAGAACCTTTATACGTAACGTGCATATCTTCGATAACGATGTTATCCGCCTTGTCTTCTGCTATACTTTTCGCGATATATTGTAAGATGCCCGGTACCTCATCAGATGTTATCGTTGCTTTTAATCGTTTATTGAAGTTTACCGATAAAGGGAAAGCCATGTTTAAGAATCAACTGATAAAGATAACAGAATATAGGCACAGAGAAAACAAACAAAAAAACCACTTGAGTATTCAAGCGGTTTTTTATACTAACTTGAGTGGCACTCAAGTTTTACGAAGTGACCCCCACGATGCAAATCTCGAACTATTTTTAAGAAGATTTGAAGCAATTGGCGTCAATGTTTAAATGATAGTTATAGGCACACCACATTGATGATATATCTTTTCTTAGGTGACTGATTGGAGTTTTTTAAAGTTCGCCTTTTGGAGTAAACGAAATTTACAAGTTTATGGGTGTACTATGTTTATAAATTTGGGGCAACTGAGAATTTCAAACCGAGCCGTAAGATTTGAAAATTTCATTACGGTGTGTTAAAATAAATCACTAATATTGATATAGAGCAACTCAATATTAAAACTATCAATCCCCAATAGCCAGTTTACGTAATTTCCTACACCTAATTAAATCCAAGAAATGACTGACGTATTTGTAATAATGCCTTTCGGTATTAAAGAATCAAAGCATAATGAACATAAAACGGATAAGATTGACTTCGATGCGGTATATTCAGATATAATCAAACCCGCCTGCGAAAATGCCCGGTTAAGTGTATCCAGAATTGATGAAATTGAAACATCAGGTCTAATTAGTGAACAATATCTTAAAGCAATACTAGAAGCTAAAATAGTAATTTGTGATGTTAGCTTACCGAATGGAAATGTTTACTATGAGTTGGGTATTAGGCAAGCAATTTCTCCGGCTAACACGTTATTGATCGCTTACACTGGAACAATGTTACCCTTTGATATAAGTCATCAAAGGGTATTCTTTTATACTCCCAATGTTTTAGATAGCGTTGAAATATTATCCAATGCATTAATAAATAGTGGCGAGTTTGCTTTCATAAATCCGGTCAGAGAATATTTTGAGAAAATAGGTGCCATTTCCAATCCTCAAACAAATAAAATCGGTTTTGAACAAGAGCTTAACGGGAGAATTGAAAGAGCAAAAAATGCTGATCAATTAATCGGGGTTTGGAGTTGGGCAAGAATATTTGAACCACTACCTAAATTTTCTCTATTGAACTTAGCTGAAAAGTTAGAAAACTTTCAACAATGGACAATAGCAAAAGATATTTTGACATACTTAGTCCAGGTTCATGAAAATGATTATGAACTTTATCGTCAATTGGGGTTTTACATACGACAAATAGATACTGACGATGAATCGAAAGCTTTGGATTGCCTCATGAAGGCTTATGAGCTAAACCCTAAAGATCCTGAAACTTTAGGTATGATCGGGGGTATCTATAAACGAAGCGGGGACTATCTGAAAGCAAAGGAATTTTATTCTAAAGGGATTGAGATATCTCCCAATAATCTATATATGAGGATTACAGATGCAGCAATAACCTATCTGGGAAATCCGGAAGATGAAAGGCTATCTGTTGAAAAATACAGAAATATATTAAAAAGTATAGAAACATCCAATTTTGAACTATCAGATTATTGGATTCAAGTTGTAAAAGCAGAGGCTAATTATGCATTAAATGACATTGCGGCTTCGAAAAAGTATTTTAAAGAAGCACTCAAGAACCCAAATGGATATACGGCGGCAAAATCGGCAATTAATCAGATTTCGTTGCTTGGCAAATATGGACTAAACTCCGCGGCAGCCTTAAATATAATAAGCTGGTTCGATCAAAGTGTTCTTAATCGGGAGTTACAAACGCCAATTATTGACTCTCAGAAAATAGATGACTTACCCGTTATAATACATTTGACTGATGTTCATTTCGGGTTTGCTCAAAAGAACGAAAAAAAAGTAGACATGCATCGGTTTAAAAATGGTGAATATAACCAGCCATTATCTGAACATATCAAAGAAGAATTCGGTAGCTATTTTAGCTTCGACCACAAACGTTTACTTTTGGTTGTCTCAGGGGATTTTACTTATTCTGCCAATAAAGCTGAATTTGATATGGCGCTGCAATTTATGAACGAAATTTGCAATACGTTAAAAATAGATAAAGAAAAAGTAATAGTTACTCCAGGGAATCATGATATTGACTGGAATTCAGAAAAAGTCGATCCGCCCAATCGTTTTGACAATTACATTTCGTTTCTCTTCAGATTTTATGAAAAGCCTTTGTTTGAAAAATTATACCCATATATCAAATGGGATTTAACTGTTAATACTAGCCGGCCTAGTCCAGACGAACTTTTAGCAATTCACCTTTATTCCGAAAAAAAATTATTGTTCATTTCTTTCAATTCATGCATGTATGAGAATAATCAGAATCACTATGGCTTTATTGGCGGTAAACAATTCAAAGTAATATCAAAATTCATTAAAGAAAACAACATCGACGACACGTTTACTAAAATTGCGGTCACACATCATCACTTACTTCCACATCCGGCATCTGTTACTGTGGCTGATGGAAGTGTATGGATGGATTTGTCAATCATCAGAGATTCGGGGCTAGTAGAATATAAATTGGAAAATATGGGGTTCGATATTATACTCCATGGTCATAAGCACAATCCACAATTGAGAGAAACGTTAGTTAGAGATAAAAACAATAGCAAGTACATAAAAAAATTAATTGTTTGCGGAGGTGGCAGTTGCGGCGTGAATTCTTCTGAGTTAGAACACAATTTATCTAATCAATATCAAGTCATTGAATTATTAAGTTCACCAAGAATGAATAATGTCGCTTTTATGAAAATCACTTGGAGGGAACTTGATGTACATGATGCGGCAGAATGGTACACTTCTGTGAATTGGGTTCTAAACGGATAAATTAGTTCTATCATTTAAGACGATCATATGCTAGATAGTAGTTACACAAAAAATAAAACCCGCTCATAGAACAGGTTTTATTTTGGTGACCTGGGAGAGGATCGAACTCTCGACCCACTGATTAAGAGTCAGTTGCTCTACCGGCTGAGCTACCAAGTCATTTATTTTTTTTCCGGGCTGCAAATAAACGATTTTTTTTTCAAAAAAATGGAGATTAGTTAATTAGAGATTAGTGTTCGCTTTTTTCCAATCTCTAATCTCCAGTCTCTAATCACTACGCTACCGCGTACAGCTCGTCCCTTTGTTTTTGTACCACGTCGCTGTTGATGTATTCATCGTAAGTCATTAGCTTATCTATAGTGCCGCCTGGGGTAATTTCGATGATGCGGTTGGCAACGGTTTGCACCAGCTCATGGTCACGAGTGGTGAACAGGATAGTGCCCCGGAAATCTTTCATGCCGTTGTTAAGGGCAGTGATGGATTCCAGGTCGAGGTGGTTGGTCGGCTCGTCGAACATCAGCAAATTGGCTTGTTGCAGCATCATGCGGCTGAACATGCAACGCATTTTTTCGCCGCCTGAAAGCACGTTGCTCTTTTTCAATACTTCTTCGCCGCTGAAGAGCATCCGGCCTAAAAAGCCGCGAATAAACTGGTCGTCCTTGTCGCCGGTGGAATATTCACGCAGCCAGTCGATCAGGTTATCATTTTTGCCTTGAAAATATTCGGTGTTGTCGATAGGTATATCGGCAGGGTTAATGGTTACGCCCCATTTAAATTCTCCTTTAAAGTCTTTATCCCTACCGGTTAAAATATTGTACAGGGCGGTTGTGGCCAAACTGTTTTGCGAAAGAATGGCAATTTTATCTCCCTTATTCACCATAAAACGGACGTCTCTAAACAATAGTTCGCCGTTTAATGATTTGCTCAGTTTTTCAACCTGTAAAATCTGGTCACCGGCTTCACGGCCCAGGTTGTTAAATATGATACCCGGATACTTGCGGTTTGAGGGCTGTATCTCGTCGATATTGATCTTATCCAGCGCTTTTTTACGGCTGGTAGCCTGTTTTGATTTGGATGCATTGGCGCTGAAGCGACGTATAAATTCCTGCAGTTCCTTAACCCGGTCCTCCGTCTTTTTATTTTGATCTGATCGTTGTTTCAGGGCCAGCTGGCTCGATTCGTACCAGAAGGTATAGTTACCGGTATAAATCGTCATCTTACCAAAATCAATATCTACTACGTGGGTACAAACCGTATCCAGGAAGTGCCTGTCGTGCGATACTACCAGTACAATGGCTTCGTATGAGGCTAAAAAATCTTCCAGCCAGCTTACGGTATGGATATCCAGATCGTTGGTAGGCTCATCCAGTAATAAAATATCGGGCTTGCCAAACAACGCCTGCGCCAGTAATACACGTACTTTTTGCGTGTTATCCAGGTCCTTAACCAGTTGGTAATGAAATTCTTCTTTTATACCCAGGTTGCTCAACAGGGTAGCGGCATTGCTTTCGGCATTCCAGCCATCCATTTCGGCAAACAGATTTTCCAGTTCGCCGGCGCGTTCGCCATCGGCATCGCTAAAGTCTTCTTTGAGATAAATGGCATCCTTTTCTTTCATAACGGCATACATCTCCCTATGTCCCATCATTACGGTTTCAATAACCGTAAATTCGTCAAAAGCATAATGGTTTTGGCTTAACACGGCCATGCGCTCGCCGGGGGTAAAACTGTAGGAACCACTGGAAGGGTCGATTTCGCCAGAGAGGATCTTTAAAAAAGTAGATTTCCCGGCTCCGTTGGCGCCAATAATGCCATAACAGTTACCCTGGGTAAATTTAAGGTTAACATCTTCAAATAGTGTGCGTTTGCCGTAGCGTAAAGATAGATTGGATACCGTGATCATGCTTATTCCTTGTACTTTTTGCTGCAAAAGTACGTTAAATAGTCATAAACCGCTAAGTTAACTTTACGTTAGTATATTTTGGCACCATTTTGGTGTAACATAATCAAGCAGTAACAGTCATACTGTTAATATGTTAGTAATTAAACTTAACAAATTTGCATCTTGAATAGGGAACTTTACGTAAAACTTAGAGTGAGTTTTTTAACCAATTATTAATTAACAGTTATGGCACTATTAATTGTAATGCTAATTATAGTGAACGTATTCGTTTTAGTTAGACAATTAGAGAGAAGGAAAGAATACTAATCCCCAATAATTGCTTAAGGTAAGTTTACGTTTAGCTAAATATAGCACCCAAAGTTCGCGTTTCGTGATCAGCGAGTTTTTGTAACGGGCCCGATGCCATCATTTTGAGCATCATATTTAATTCGGCCGATATCGTTAAAACTACTTCTGTACTATTTTCACCGCCGGATATTCCCCATTTTAATTTTATGTCGAATGGAGGTTTTTCAGCAGGTATTATGATGATCTCACTATTCTCGCTGCGGCTATCCACTTTTAAGGCTATTTTGCCCATGTTGGGTATGCTAAAACCGGCTGTATCATAGGTCGACTTCCAATCCTGTATATTATCCGGCATCAACTGCCGGTGATTGTTCAAATCGGCCAGGAAGCTATATACCTCCGATATCGGCCTGGCAATTGTTATTTTACTTTGAAATGTACTCATTTGGTTTTAGTAACCGGCGCAATAGTTTATTGTTTGGTGGGTGCAGGTAATTTTTGGTCGTTAGGTTATTTTCACAACACACAATTCGCTATTGCCCCCAGGTAGATGGGCTTTCGCGCCATTGTTTTAAAACTTCAACGTCGTTTGGCAATATATATTGGTTTTCGCTGGCGTATTTAATGAGTGCGCTGTAGTTTGACAGCGTTACAAAAGGGCAATTGGCTTCCTTGAAATTATCCTCGGCGATATCAAACCCGTAGCTAAAAATGGCAGCAAGGCCGGCAACATCATAATCGGCGGCGCGCAAGGCTTCAACAGCTTGCAAGCTGCTTTTACCGGTCGATATAAGGTCTTCTATTACCACCACCCGCTTTCCGGTTAGTACGTCGCCTTCAATCATGTTGCCGGTGCCGTGGTCTTTGGGTTTCGAGCGTACATAGATAAAGGGGAGGCCTAATTCCTGCGCCACCAGGGCACCCTGTGGTATGCCTGCGGTGGCTACGCCTGCAATGCAACCCACGGCGCCAAACTTCTCCTGTATCATGCGTGTTAACTGCTGCCTGATATAGGTGCGGATGGTTGGATGCGACAAGGTAATGCGGTTATCGCAATAAATTGGCGACTTCCAGCCCGAAGCCCATGTAAAAGGATTGTTAGGTTGTAATTTAATTGCTTTAATTTGCAGCAGAAATTCGGCGACCTGCTGTTCTATCTCTGATTTATCAAACATGGCCCAAAAATACAGAATTTATATTAACGAAAAGGTTATCCTTTTAACAGAATCAAAGCCTAAAACAAGCAAAGGTTACGAAATGCTTGATGCTGAGGTTTTTGACCTGAAAATAGTTTATACATGGATTTTGGCCCGCAAAAACAACTTGTTTTGTGTAGTGTGCCGCGATGCAAAGGCCTTTTTTAAAACCGTTATTAAAAGTGTTACCCTTATTGAAGCCGCCGGTGGTTTCGTAAAAAACGAAAACGACGACTATTTATTTATTTACCGCAACGATAAATGGGACCTGCCCAAAGGCAAAATAGAGAAGGATGAAAAGGTTAAACAAGCCGCCGTACGCGAAGTGGAAGAGGAGTGCGGTATAAAAGTGAGCAAGCTTAAAAACAAAATATGCAAAACCTATCACGTTTATGTTTACAAAGGTGAGGTAGTATTAAAGAAAACGCACTGGTTTGATATGGAATGCGTGGGACAGCTAAAACTTAAACCCCAAAAAGAAGAAGGCATAACTGATGTACGCTGGTTCCAGAAAAAACATATTGAACCCATTATTGCCAATACATTTCCTTCTATAATGGATGTACTGGTTAAGGAAGGGCTTGTTGGCGAAAATGAAAAATCAACAACTTAATATTAATCTTGAACGTTTCGATATTTCGTACGCTGTTTAAAGATAAGCCAGTGCTTCTTTGGGGATAAACTGGCTCACATCGCCGTTATAGCGCATAATCTCGCGTACAATGCTTGAGCTGATGGATGAGTATCCCGGCTTGCTTACAATAAAAATACTTTCAATCTCGGGCTCCAGCGAATGGTTCATTTGGGCGATTGCCTTTTCATATTCAAAATCGGATACGGTACGGATACCTCTGATCATATAAGCTGCGCCGATGCTTTTGCAAAAATTAACCGTGAGGCCCTCGTAAGCGATGATGTGGATGCGCGGATCTGTTTCAAAAACCGCCCGAAGCATTTGTTCCCTGGTTTCGATGCTTAACAGGCCTTTTTTGGTGCTGTTGACCCCAATGCCAATGTAGACCTTATCGAACAGGCTTACCGAGCGTTTAACAATATCAACGTGGGCCTTGGTTACCGGATCGAATGAACCTGGAAAAAGCGCTATCTTCATTAGCTGGTGTCGGATTTATGTTCACAAATTTATAAATCATTACGTATATATTGTTTAATTATAATTAAGTCGTTAAATATTCCACTCAGTTGTGTTTTAATGGGTAAATTAGGTGTAATCCGCAACTTTATACAGTTAGGTTCGTAATAGCCATAGTTTTGCTGATGAAATATTACATTAAACTATTGCGCCCCAAGGATTGGGCTAAAAACCTTTTCCTGTTTGTGCCGGCATTTTTTGCGGGGCACTTTTTTAAGCTTGATAAAATCGAACTCTTATCGATAGGCTTTCTGGCATTCTCGTGTTTCGCAAGCAGCATCTATATCATTAACGATTACCGCGACATTGAAAACGACCGTAAACACCCCGTAAAATGTAACCGGCCGCTGGCTTCGGGAAAGGTGAAGGCTTCACATGCACTTATCATAAGCGTTTTACTGATATTGTTAGGCTGTGGTTTGGCTTACCTCTGTAATCCCGATTACTGGTTCATGGTTATTTTGGGCGTGTATTACATCATGAACCTTGGCTATTCTTTTGGCCTGAAAAATATTGCCATATTGGATATGCTGATTGTGGCCATGGGTTTTATACTGCGGATAAAGGCGGGTGCTATAGTTGCCAATGTTGAGGTGACTACCTGGCTGGTTATCCTGACCTTTTTATTGGCGCTGTTTATGGCGATAGGAAAAAGAAGGGATGATGTATTGTTGCAGGATAAATCCGGAACAGCCATGCGAAAATCATTAAGCGGTTATAATCTTGGTTTTTTGGATATCATGCTGGGGCTTTTTAGCGCTATTATTATTGTTGCCTATATAAGCTATAGCGTCGACGACGACTCCATTGCACGGCTGGGTACCTACCGCTTATACTACACCAGTATTTTTGTGATAGCGGGGATAATGCGTTATCTCCAGTTGGTTTTTGTGGTGCAGCAATCAGGTTCGCCGACTGAAATTCTTTATAAAGACCGTTTTATACAAATAACCATTTTGTTGTGGGTGGCTTGTTTCTTTATCATCCTATATTTGCCCCATTCTCCAATATTCCTTAAATGAAAAAAGATTTAGCAAATTGGGGCAACTACCCAGTAATGGAAGCGGAGGAGGAGAGTTTTGTTTTTGAGGATCAGCTTAATGCGCTGATTAAAAAAGAGCAATCCTTTATAGCGCGGGGCAATGGTCGTTGTTATGGCGATGCATCCCTTGCCGAAAGGACCATATCAACCCTTAAATACGATAAAATACTTTCGTTTGATATAGCAAACGGCATTTTTGAGTGCCAGAGCGGCATAACGCTTGATGAGATTCTAACCGTTATTGTACCCGCCGGATGGTTTTTACCGGTAACACCCGGTACAAAATTTATAACCATAGGTGGTGGCCTCGCAAGCGATGTGCATGGTAAAAATCATCATGTGGATGGCTCTATATCCAGCCACGTTGTTGAAATGGATGTGGTGCTTGAGTCGGACGAAGTAATTACCTGTTCCACTGATACTTATCCCGACCTGTTTGAAGCAACCTTAGGCGGGATGGGACTTACCGGCGTTATTAGCCGCGCAAAGTTAAGGTTAAAGAAAATTGAGACTTCGCTGATCAGGCAGAAACAGATTAAAGCCGAGAACCTGCAGGAGTTGATAGGCCTGTTCGACGAATACAAAGACTACACCTATTCCGTGGCCTGGATTGACTGCCTTAAAAATGGAAAATATTTTGGCCGCAGCATTTTAATGCTCGGCGAGCACGCCAGGCTGAATGAAATAGCCGAAAGTGAACGAGCCGATCCGCTAAAATTGCCTAAAAACAAACAACTGACATTTCCTTTCAACTTGCCTTCATGGGTTTTAAATAAGCTCACCGTTAAGGCTTTTAATTTTTTATATTACGGTAAAAATTTTAAGAAAGAGATCAATAGCATTGTCTCGTACGAGCCATTTTTTTACCCCCTGGATGCTGTGCTGCACTGGAATCGCATGTATGGCAAAAGCGGCTTTGTACAGTACCAGTTTGTGCTGCCGCTGGACGCTAAGCAGGGTTTAATTGATATTTTACATCGTATTTCGGACGAAGGCTTAGGATCGTTTTTGGCGGTTTTAAAGGTTTTCGGCAAACAGGAAAGTATCATATCGTTCCCGAAAGAAGGATATACATTGGCGCTCGATTTCCCGGTACGGAATGGCCTGCTGCCTTTTTTGGATGAGCTGGATGCCCTGGTTTTAAAATACAATGGTCGCTTGTATATGTCCAAAGATGCGCGTATGAAGCCCGAAATGTTAACTGCCGGCTATCCGGAATTAGAAAAATTTAAAAGCATAATTAAAAAATACAACCCTGGTGGAAAGATTAGGTCTGCCCAGTCCGATCGTTTAAAAATAACAACAGCTAACTAAAAACTATAAATGGAAACCGTCCTCATCCTGGGTGCTACATCTGACATTGCCATCGCGACAGCAAAAAAATTTGCTGCTCAAAAATATAATATACAGCTGGCTGCCAGGAAGCCCGAACAACTGGAGCCACTCCAGTCGGACATACAGATCAGGTACGGAGTGGAATGCAGCCTTCACGCTTTCGATGCGCTTCAATATCATAGTCATTCCTCGTTTTTTCAACATTTAAACCCCAAGCCGGATGTAACGATATCGGTATTTGGGGTAATGGACGAAGAGGATGATGCCTTTGAAAATTGGAACTTAACCCAAAGGATGATCGATACCAATTACACAGGTGCGGTATCTGTTTTAAACATCGCAGCCAAATATTACATCGGTCGCAAAAGCGGTACTATCATTGGCATAAGCTCGGTAGCCGGGGATAGAGGAAGGGCCAGCAAACTGATTTACGGAAGCTCAAAAGCTGCGTTTAACGCCTATTTATCAGGCTTACGTAATAAGTGTTTTAAAGATAATGTTCATGTGATGACGGTTAAACCCGGCTTTGTTTATACCCGGATGACCGAAGGCTTGCCGCTGCCAAAACCGCTTACCTCGACGCCGGCACAGGTTGCCGATATTATCTACACCGGTTTTGAAAAAAAGAAAAATACCATTTATATCAAATGGTTTTGGCGCTATATCATGCTCATCATCAAGAATATACCTGAATTTCAGTTTAAAAAAATGAAGCTGTGAAAAAGATGGCTTTTTTTGATTTCGACGGAACGATAACCACTAAGGATACGATGTTTGAACTTATCAGGCATCAAAAAGGTAATAAGCATTTTTATTGGGGTTTCCTGCTGCACATACCCGTTTTTGCGGCTTTGAAATTGAAACTGTTATCTAACCAGGTGGCTAAAGAGCAATTATTAAAGTATTTTTTTAAAGGTGTGTCCGCATCAGCCTTTCAATCAGGATGTGATGATTTCATCGATAAAAAATTACCTGCATTAATTCGCCCGGCAGCCGAAGCCGAAATAAAAAGCCTGCAAACTTCGGGATTTGAGGTAGTAGTAGTGTCTGCAAGCGCTGAAAACTGGATAAAAAAATGGAGCGATGCGATAGGGGCGAAGTTGATTGCCACGGAACTCGAAACAATTAATAACAGGCTTACCGGTAAAGTTAAGGGCTTGAATTGTAACGGTGAAGAAAAAGCTGCCAGGATACGATCAGCCTTTGATCTTTCGCAATTTGACGAAATTTATTGCTATGGGGATTCAAACGGCGACAGGCAAATGCTGGCGCTCGGTACCAAAACTTTTTTCAAGCCATTTAGAAAGTAGAGAATTAAGGAAGACCTACCTGACGTTGAATGACAAAATAGTGAACGAATTATTCTTAAAAATAACCTTACTTTCCGCAAAGGCAGGCTGTTTATAATAGCTGATACTATCATTAGTCAGCAGAACATCGCTCACCCTGTATTCCTTAAATAGTTTCGCAGCGGTATCGGGCAACGCTGTTTTTAGGTACGACAGCATTTTATCCCTATCATCCTCTCGTTGATCATAGCTCACATAAGGGTTTGAGAAATAGGTTTCTATCGACACCATTTTAATCGCAGTGGGCATCACCGGGAACAGCGACAGGCTGTGCGGACAAAGCATCACATTATCGGCAGGGATGTTTTTGGTGATGAAATTATAAACATCGATTTTATCTTTTTCGTTGCCTTTTTCAATAGCCTGCTTTCTGAGCCCGGTAAAATCCCAGCGCTTGCTGTAAATGGGATAATAAATAATTACATAAAGTAATACCGAAGCGATAAACAGGTTAGTGCTGAGTTTTGGAGTGAGTTCTCTTTTACTAATGCGGCCCAGCCATTGCAGCGCAAGGTTAAACAAAAACACAAAACCAAAGCCAACAAAAATCGACTGTAGAGCCTTTAAATAAAAGAAATAGTGAAAAGCTGGTATAGTGTCCGGCAGGTTGATATGAAGCATCCTGTCGGCTGTGGGCACGCCTGACTCGTAGATGTACATCACCAGGGTAATGATTAGCCAGCTCCAAATGATCTTCCTTAATACTTTATTTTCAAATTTCAGGTAAAACCAGATAAAACCAACAATGGAGATTAGCAGCGAAAAGGTAACGTTTAACCTGAGCAAGCTTAGTGTTTCTTTCCGCGCAAATATACCGGGGGCGCATTGCAGGATAATCCTGTTTACAAAATGCAGGTGGTATTTCCCGTAAACATAATACAGGAACGGGAATGCACAAATAATAAAAGGGATAAGGGTAGCTGTTCCCTGCAAAACATAAGTGCCAACCATGCCAAATTGTTTACCCTTTAAGGCAATGAATATTTTTTGCCCCTGGAGTACTATCAGTATTAAAATAACAATAAATACCGGCGCCGAATGCCCCAGGAAAGTTATCCCGATAACAGCTCCGAGAATGATAAACCATACTATTTTTTGTTCCGAAAACGCCTTGTAGCAGCAAAAGATGCACAAATAGAATAAAAACTGCACCGCAGTGTCGGATACCATCCAGGGTGAGTAGGTGGCGGCGCCCCAGCAGGGCAAATTACCGTTGATGATGAATAAAAATGATAGTAACGATGCCAGCGCAATTTTATAATCAAACAACTTTATCATCACGATAAAAAATATTACCGGGTTTAAAAGGTTGAAAAACGCCCCGCAGCGTGCAACCACAATGTTAATGGGTAAGCCGGTAAGTTTTACTGCAAGTGTCTCGGTCAGGAAGATAATGGGGTTATACCACATGTATTGCCCGGTCATGTTGGGGTCCTGCCCGTAGTGACCGCTTAACGTTGCACGGATGTAGGCTATATCGCGGTCAAAATCGGGTTCGGATGCCCAGTGAATATCGTGAATGGTTTTGTAGCATTGGATAAAAGCGAGAAGCAGCATACCGATGCAGGCAATCCAGTATTTGGTATTCTCTTTTATCTGCATAAAGGGGTATTAATCGTGATTAATCAGGGAACGGCTTGAACACAGTAAAAATATGATAATTTATATATAGTAATCCCAAAATAAGTGTAATTTTTATGATAGCAGATAGTTAAATCCGATTTTAATAATGAATTATATCAGTTTAAAAGATTATTAATTTGTGCGTACTGCAATAGCATAATAGTTTTTGCATCTTTTATTGCGCCGTTATTTATCATATTCAGTGCATCGTTAAATTGATATTCAAGTACGTTGATATTTTCGCTTTCTTCAGCCAGGCCACCACCGTCGCCCACCTTCATGGCTGCAGAGTACTCAGCCACAAAAAAATAAAGGATCTCGGTTACCGATCCGGGCGACATGTACGCCTCAAATACTTTTTTTACATCGGTTATTTTGTAACCTGTTTCTTCTTCTGTTTCGCGGCGGATGCAGTCTTCCGGGTTGTCTTTATCCAATAAACCTGCGCAGCATTCAATCAACATACCCGACTGATTCCCATTGATATATGTGGGCAGCCTGAACTGTTGCGTTAAAATAACTGACTTTGATTGTTTATTGTACAACAGAATTGTTGCGCCATTGCCCCGATCATAGGCCTCGCGGTTTTGCAATAAAATTGTGCCATCAGCCTGGGTGGTTTCGTAGGTTACTTTTTTAAGGGTGTACCAATTGTTTGACAGGATCTCGGTGTTCAGTATTTTAATATTATTCATGAAATTTGATTGTATTTGTTTTTTATTGATTATTTTTGATCAAAATAAAGCTATTGCAATGAATTTTCCAAAAAGAAAGCAAAAGATATTGGATAAGCTAGGTGAGGTGGGCGAGGTTGACGTAAAACAACTGGCTGCTGAATTGGATATTTCCGAAATAACCATACGGCGCGATTTAAACCAGTTGGCTGTTGATGGTTTGTTGTACCGTACTCACGGCGGAGCAATGAAAGCAAATCCTTTTGAAAAACCGCACGATTTCGCTAGTAAAGCTGCCAGTAATTCGCAGGCAAAAGAGGATATATGCCGACTGGCCGCTACTCAAATAGATGATGGTGATGTAATTTTTATGGATTGTGGTAGCACTGTTTATCATTTGTGCCAGTTCATTAAAAACAAAAAGATAAAGGTTATAACCAACTCATTACCTGTTATTTATGCACTGCTAAATACATCTGTTTCTTTAAATATAATAGGAGGGGAGTTGGATGCAGAACGGCAGGCCGTGCATGGTACGATGGCAATAGATCATATTTCGAAATATCGGGCAACAAAAGCTTTTTTAGGGGTTGATGGGATTTCGGAGAATGGTTTGTTTGCCAACAGCGAAAACGAAGCATCCATCACAACCGCCTTTGCCACGCACAGTGCATTTACCTACTTACTCTGCGATGCAAGTAAGCTGGACAGGGAATCTTACTTAAGGTTTGCTGATACAGATTTGGTTAATGCGATTGTAACAAATGCTGATGATGCGCAATTATCTAACTTTGAAAAACTGGGGATTGCCGTTTACAGAACGGATTCATAACATTGATATCAGTCGGTCCGGAAAAAGGAGAATGAAGAATGCCCGTACCGGCGCTGCTCCACAAAAGCCGGGTGATTGCTTAAGTTTTGAAGTGACTGATGTTCCACTATTAAAAGGCCGCCGGGCGTCAATAGTTTTTTATCAAAAACAGTGACCGCTATTTCGGGGATGCGATTAAGATCATAAGGCGGATCGGCAAAAATTAAATCAAACTGGTCGGTTTCCAGTTGCAGGTATTTAAAAACATCATCCTTAAAAGCCTTAATCTGTGGTAAACCATGTTGACGGGCAATATCTTTAAGATAGTGCACACAATGGATGCTCCGATCAACCGAAACTACCTGCTCGGCGCCTCGGGAGGCAAATTCCATTGATATATTGCCGGTTCCGCTAAATAAATCGAGCACACGCAAGCCTTCAAACTCAATTTGATTTTGCAAGATGTTGAAAAGGGCTTCTTTCGCCAGGTCGGTAGTGGGGCGTACGGGTAAGTTTTTTGGTGGGTTAAGTCGTAATCCTTTTAGTGAGCCGCCAATTATTCGCATAATGTTAAAGCGGCTAGTGCCAGTAGTTTATGTGAAGGTATTTGACCGGGCAGTTCAAGTACTTTTATACCGTTTATTTCAATTTTTGGGAAGAAGCTGCCCAGGCGCGTCATGTTTTTATCGTCGGCAGTTACGTCGCCGCTTAAAACAAGGGTGGTAAGCAATGGCTTTAGTTTGAGCTCATCGGCAACAAACGAAGTGAAATAAACCAGTTCGTCCTCACTTCTGAATTCAAATGAGTTATAAAACCGCAGGCTTCCTGAAGAATAATATAAAAACTGAACGGTGCTTTTGCCTATTTCCAGATACAGGGTCGAATCATTTGGTCGACTGTTTTCAATGGCTTTAATCCATCCCTGCGCAGTGTAAACAGCATTACTGAAACCGAATTTTTCGGCAGCGTAAGCTATTGGTCCGGGCGTTTTATAAATGATGTTGTTTTGATCGTCGAGCTTTTGAGCAAATACCTTTTCATCTTCTTTTACATCCAAATAGCGGGCAAATTCACCCGCATGCTCTTCGCTGAATAAACTTTTAGGAACCAGCGTAAGTGCGGTTGCCGGCAAGCCCATTAAAACTTTTCTGTAAGTAGCGGTCAACAGCTCGCTCAATTGCTTGGGGTAAAGCAACTCATCAATATCGCAGTTTTGGGCCGAAACCAGCAAACGGTTTTGATGCACAACGGCATAACTAAAGGTATTAACTTCCACCTGCAAAAGCAGGGTGTAGCTGTACGCCTGGTACAGGTTAAAGCTATTATCGGTGTAATTATTGTTGAAGTCGCTCATGCAGATACGCAAAAGTAACTATTTTTTGTTATTTGCGGCCAGCAATATTTGCAAGCATATTGTTTTAATAAAATATATCTGCGGCTTTAGGCATGCTCGGGCGGGTGCTGTGTGGCATGTGTAGCCGGCCAATGGAATAGGTATTTTTTGGGGGCCACAGTGTCCTGCTTTTTGCGCTTGAAGTAGTTCAACACGGCCGGCTGAAACCATTTTTCGAGGCTGTAGGCAATAAACGCGATAATAGGCAACGGTGCCACAATAAAAATAAACAAGTTATGCGTCAATCTTGAAAAAACGAAAAGGACGGTGAAATGCGTAATATACAGCGAGTATGAATATTTGCCTAATACCGTACCTACTTTAGTAACAAAATTTACTACCTGGTTTTTTATCTGCAATATGTTAACCAGATAGGCAATCCCCATGTAAACATAGGGTAGCGTGCTGTATGCAAGTGCATTGGTGAGCGGCATATACCGGATAGTTACCGCAGCAAAAACCAGCACGGAGTGCGGGATGACGAGATAAATCAATTTAATTTGCCTGCCTGCCGGCGGCAATTGTAAACAATACCGGAAAAAAGGTATGGCGAACAGCGCTAAAAAGAAATACTTGCACGGATCGTAAAAGTTATCTATAAAATGCATCCGGGATATTAAGGGCATTACGCCGAGGCCAAAAAGGGCGACATATTTATCGGCATAAAAATAATCACGATACTCGTAAATATAATAGCCCAGAAGCCAAATAGAAGAGAAGGCAAATACGGATATAATATGGGTTAAAACATCCTTGTCGGCCTTTATATAGTAAAGCCCCAGGGCTATGAGCGACATGATAAACCAATAAAATATAGCCTTTTTTTGATTGCGGCCAATGGTGAATGCGAATAGCACATAAAACGCCATTTCGAACGAGAGCGACCAAACAGGCAGGTTACTTTGTATACAGGGTACAATGTAGCCCATATAATCTTTCATGGTACTCAGCATCAAAAAATTGCCCGTTATCAGTTTAAGAGAAGGAAAAGCTGTATTGGTGATCAGTAAAGCCAAAAATGCCAGTAACATACCCACCAAAAACTGCGGATAAATACGGATGAACCGGTTTCTTAAAAATGCTTTGGCAGGTTTGGGCTTGGTGCTTTCGGTAAGGTTTATAACCAGGCCCGATAGCATGTAGAACATCATAAGCGCATCGGTACCCCAATAGCCCGTAAACTTGGTGACATGACCTATCGGAGCCAAAAAAACGATATGCCAGAATAGGATGAATACCGATGAAATACCGCGGAAGAACTCGAGATAAATTTTTTTCATATGGATTACCGGTTTGGCATATTTTTTCTTTTACGGAAAGGTTACAATTAAGTTAGAGCTTTCAGGAATAAAATTCGATTATATTTTCCTGTTGGTTAATTTGCGGAGAATTAGAAATGGCGCCCGC
>Ga0206865_1021_pt1 | contig 53046 bp, 42 predicted proteins | sample Alteio_BWOrgCont_39_FD_152628 | JGI IMG/M metagenome (GOLD analysis project Ga0206865, IMG submission 152628) | Enriched cells from forest soil in Barre Woods Harvard Forest LTER site, Petersham, Massachusetts, United States -... | ecosystem: Environmental > Terrestrial > Soil > Temperate forest >...
TATTTTATCCGCTTGCAAACGGTTGCAAATGGATATTGTCGACTATAAGCGGTTATTAACCGGATAACGTAATCCTTGCTGCACACCTTTGTATCGTCAAATAAATAACACGAAAATTTAAATTAAGAAAACATGAACTCATTAAGAAACAGCGTACGCCTGGTAGGTAACCTGGGTATGGATCCCGAAGTAAAAAGTTTTGACAACAACAAAAAGCTGGCCCGTTTATCATTAGCTACCAGCGAGAGCTACAAAAACGACAGAGGCGAAAAAGTAACCGAAACCCAGTGGCACAATTTAACTTTATGGGGTAACCTGGCCAAATTTGCTGAGGATGACCTTAAAAAGGGCGATACTATAGCGATTGAAGGCCGTTTAAAGAACAGCAACTATGTGGATAAAGATGGTAATAAACGCTATTTCTGCGAGGTGGTAGTTAACGAATTTATTAAAGTTGGGGGGCGTGGTTAGCAGTCGGCGATTAGTGCCCCGATAGCTATCGGGGGGAGATTAGAGATTAGTTTTTGCCGGCGGAAATGTATACCGTTTTTGAGGGTACTTCCTCCAAAAAACTAATCTCTAACCTTTTAACACTTTAAACTTTTTAAATTATATTTGTTATGTACTTAGAAGCAAAAGAAACTGCCCTGTTGTATAAATTGTTGTCCGAAAAGTTAGGCAACGATACCACGGAGGCAATGTTCAAATATATCGATAACAAGACCGAACGATCAGTGGAAGCAACCATCAAAACATTAGCAACAAAGGATGACCTTGCTGTTCTTCGAAAAGATATGGGCGAAATGAAAGCTGATCTTCGAAAGGAAATGGGTGAAATGAAAGCGGATTTTCATAAAGATATGGGCGAAATAGTAGGGAAAATTGCTGTAGCCGGAGCTGATAACCCAAAATGGATGTTTCTTTTCTGGATCGGTCAGGTGGGCACAACACTTGCTATTATATTTTTGTTTATAAAAAAATGATTTTTGAATTGAAAAATCAGGGCATTAAAAAAATAACTAAACGAGGTAGGGAAAAGTATTTGGCGGCGCATTGATAAAGTTGTATTCTTTTGGGTTGATCCAAAAAAATATAAACTTCAAATGATTATGTTGCTATCTCTTTCATATTTGACCAATATTGCACTATTACTCATTGCTATATTGCATTTCAAAAAATAGATAGCCACCAGCTATAGAAAAACGAATAACTCCGTCCTAAATAAATCTTTCCGGTGAGATTCAATGGAGGTCGGGCTCCTTGGGTAACCTGGCTATATTATCCCCACTAAATATTTTAAGCCTTATCATCTTTCAAATGAACCGTTTTTTCAACTATGGCGTGGATCACACTGTCTAGCTCCTGCGCGGTGATATTAATATGGCCGATGATCTCGCGGTTAAGCGGATTCTCAAGGTTTTTCTGATCAAAAAGATTTACCAGTCCTAAGATGGTTGCCACGGGTCTACGGATCTCATGCGAACTGATAGACGCTATTTCCTGTAGTCGCCGGTTTTGGTCGTTGATGCTATCCTGGTGCCGTTTATTTTCGAGCAGGATTCGCAGGATGTTGGCGGTGCGTTCAATCATTTGCAATTCATCACTTTTAGGCTGACGCGCGTTATGATAATAAACGGCAAAAGTAGCCAATACGCGGGCACCCTGCGAGCTGATGATAGGGGTGGACCAACAGGCTTTAAACCCGAATGGCCGTATCAAATCCCGGTAATCGTCCCAAAGCGGGTCGGTTTCAATATCGGTTACAATTACCTGGCTCCTGTGATATGCGGAGGTGCCACACGAGCCGGCTTTTGGCCCAATGTGGCTGCCGTTTATGATATCGCAGTATTCGGTAGGTAATCGTGGTGCGGCGAGGTGATAAACCCGTTCCTGGGCATCATCAACTTCGAGTACCGAGCAGATCATATCCGGAAAAATTTCTTCGATGCCTTTAAGTAACTCGTTAATGGTTTGGTTTAACGCGTTGGACGATGAAGCGTATAATTCCAATACATGTTTTTCAAGGGCCAGTACAAGCTGCTGAATCATTACCGAGTTAATATCCCTGATAAAAACCATCACCTCATCTTTGTAGGGGTAAATGTTTACGCGTAGCCATCTTTTAAAATGTACGTTAAAATATTGCAATTGCCCCGGCGTGCTGCCTTTAAACGCGGCTTCAAATTCAGCAATAACGTCATCCGTTATGCCCAGGTTGTGTAATTGCTTTAGACTTGTGTTTTTTAGCTGTTTATTTTTTAAGCCGGTAATAGCCAGGAAGGCGGGGTTAAAAGCAGTAATCTGCCATTTATTGTTGATGATAAAAAAGCCTTCATTAAAGCTCTGTAAAATATGCTGGATATTATCGGTGATGGCGCCCTGGTGGGTTCCATTTAATTTGTTTGTCAAATTTGCCCCTGATGCGTAAATGAGTTCATCATCAGGATTATACATCACCGACCATTTGATGTTGTAGTATCGCCCGTCAATTGCCTTTATCCTGCTTTCATAATCGTTAACTATTTTCCTGTGCGAGAGGACCTGCAGCAGTTCTCCGCGCCGTCTTACATCTGCCGAGTGTGATAGCTCGTTTATTTTAACGTTTTCCAGCTCGGCTTCAGAGTATCCGAGTGTTTTTCTGAAAGCCAGGTTGGTGTGCTTAATAGTGCCATCCTTTTCCAGTACGCAAAAGAAGTCGGTTGATTTTTCAAATAGAAGGGAAAGCCTGGCATCCATAATTACATCGACAATAATTTTATCTAAAACATCAGCATAGTACAATTAAGCAAGTAAATCGGCAATTAAGTTCGATAAGGGCAGGGGTATATATTTTATTGAATATTCAAGGCCTGAGCACATTCAGCCCAAATAAGCAATATATAGCGTACAGATATTTGTTTTCTTCTATAAAATTAAATAATTTGAGTTTAAAATACCAAATAATAATTTTCAGGGCGTAGTGCCCGCTACAGGCAAAACCTTGCCGTTATAAAACCGATGACCGGTTATTGAAAAATCCGCAACATATTTCCCCATTTCAAAAGCCATAACCGGCGACTCATAGCCAGGGAAAGCCTGCTCCAGCATTTCTGTTTGCGCCGAACCGAGTGCCAGGCAGTTAACTTTTATGTCCATATCAGCCAGTTCCAATGCCAGGCATTCAGTTAAGGCGTGCAAAGCTGCTTTGCTGGCCGAATAGGCCGAAAGTCCCGGAAACTTTGCGCTGCCAAGGTAGCCGCCCATGCTGCCAATATTAACGATGTGCCCGTTAGGGGGCATCAGGCCAACAACACCTTGTATCATCCGCACGTGGCCAATAAAGTTGCTTTGCAGCATGTCAATAAAATCCATTTCCTGCAGTTTTAAAAAAGGTTTATTAACCAGTACTCCTGCGTTATTGATTAAAACATCAACACGGTTGTCGAAATTATTTTTAATGAATTGCTGCAGATCAACATAATCATCGTGTACTATATCAAAAGCAAGGGCGTAAATTTCGGCCGTAGGATTTAGGCCGTGGGCTATTTCCAACAAACGTTCAAGTTTGTCCTGCGAACGGGCCAGGGCAATTACTTTATGTTTTCCCGATAAAATTAACTCCAGCGCAGCTTCAAAACCTACGCCACTGCTGGCGCCTGTTATAATAATGTTCATAAGTCGAATGGATTGATTAATTCAACTCTTCTTTGAATAAATTGAAAATCTTTTATGTTATTAGTTAACAATGGCAGGTCTTCCACCAACGCCGTTGCATAAATAATAGCGTCGGGAAGTTTGATACGATAATTTTGACGAAGTTTAATCGTTTCCCGGGCTATTAAATCTGTTAAGGGAATGGTTTTTATTCCATCGCATATATCAAGCAGCAGGTTATGTTCATCATTGTTTTGAAAGCGAAACCCCAGGACTTCAATTTTTGTTATGATAGAAATTGCAGTGGATTTGGTTAAAATTCGCTCGGTGGATAGGGAGTACTTTGATAAATAAATAAGAACATTGGTATCAAAAATCACGGTCCCATTCCCTCCTTAACTCTCGCTGCCATTCGGAGGGATCTTCGATATCTTTAAATAAGTTTTTTCCCCTGGCCTCATTCAATATTTTTTTTATTCTCTCTACTGCAGTCTCATCTTCAAGAGAACCGTTTTTGTCTTCGGGCGCCTCTTCCACGCTTTTCACAAACGAAACCTCCTGAAGAAGATTTTTAAGCATACCAGCCCTATCATCGTCAACTATTATTTTCAGCGTTGTCATATTACCAAGTTACAAAGTAATTTTTAAACCACCAACTTTTGCTCAACCGGGTTTTTAATTAAATAAAACCCGTCGCTTATCAGTTTCCGGTATTCCGGCTCGGCTATAGCTTTTTGTTCCAGGAATATTCGTATTTCGTTAGCCAAAGCGGGTTCAATTTCTTCGTGTTCAAGTATCTCCAGTATTTCAAGCGCGCAAAGCCAATCATCATGGTGGTTGCGTTGCAGCATCAGCCACACATTGCCCAGGAAGCCAAAATCGCCGCCGTTTTGCCTGCGGTTTCTTACTTGTTGATACAATTTATGCAATTCCAGCGTCCGGCCATCATATTCCACATGGTGCGTTCCGGTGTTTGATTTGTAGGCAATTTCCATATAGGCGTCTTTATCAGCGGCGCCGCAAAAAACAGAAGCTATCTTTTCGCCAACTGCCATATCATACACGCCCCACGATGGGTCAAACAACACATCACCATGCTTGTCCTTAACGGTGCAATGGTTAAAAGTGATCAGCTGGGTTTTGCCGTTAACTGCCATAATATGTTTAACAACGCCGCTTACGGTAATGCCGCTTTCAAAGTGCAAAGCAGTTTCCTTCCCTGTTTCAATCCCAAAGTAATTAAGCTCTTCCAGGCTAAGGTGTTCCAACGGCATGGCAAGGCCTTTTAGTTTACCCACCGGCGAGCTAAAACCCTCGCTATGATAATCTTTGCCATGCCCGCTTAGCTGTTTGTTGTCCAGAGCCAATGCCGACAGCCCTGTTGTGTGTATATAAACCGGCTCGCCATGTTCATCGGTTTTTATAGCTGTAAAAGTGCCGGTAACCTGTAAGCCCGAACTGTAAACTGCCGTACAGGTGTTTTTGCTTTCGATAGCCTTATTTAAACCATAAGCACCACCTACCCTGAATGCCATGGTATTGGCAAAGGTCTCCAGCACATCAATCAGGTTTTGAAAGGTGGGCGTTACGAACAACTGTGGCTGTGTTTTGGTAATATCGTAAGCATATTTTACAGCATCAATGGTGTACGGTAGCTTTTTTATATCCGGCTGCATACAGCTTACGCTTTCGCCGATAGATGACAACAACCCTGCTCCGTAAATCTTAGGGTTTGCCAGTGTGCCAATCAATCCATATTCCACCGTCCACCAGTGCAGGCGGCTTAACAGCGACATTTCGGATGCCTCGCCCATGTTTTCCTGGCGGTAGGCAACCAATTCTTCGGCTTTTTTTATTTCGTTTTCATCCGCGTCCGGCATCTCTTTCAGGATGGATAATGCCCGGATAGCCTCGTACAACTCAAAATCCTGTGCCGAGAACATCGCTTTTGCGCCAATGGAGCCAAAATAGCTCAGGTATTCGTGATAGTCCTTATCTGCAATAATTGGTGCATGTCCGGCTGATTCATGAATGATATCGGGCGCCGGTGTATATTCAATATGTTTAAGCTGGCGTATATCGGCAGCTATTACCAGCACCCGGTAGGCCTGGTACTCCATAAAAGCGGCGGGGGGTATAAAACCATCAACAGTAACTGCGCCCCAGCCAATTTTTGCCAGTGCATCGTTCATTTCCTGCAGGTTGGGGATTTTTTCGATAGTTAATCCGGCCTTTTGCAAACCCGGGATGTAGGGGTAATAGGCAACATCTTTCAGGTAGCTGTAATTTTGCCGCATAACATAGCGCCACACTGCGTGGTCAACAGGGGTGTAATGTTCATAATGCTGGTCGACTATAAATTGCTTTAAATGGGCTGGCAACGCAGCAACTTGCGGATTATTAAAATCATTAAAATGGCTCATTACGGTCAGTTAGTTATAAAGAGAACGCAAAACTAAATAATTTGATTGAGCAAAGCAGGAAATAGGCGGTCTTTAGTCGTCAGTCCAAGGTCAGACTTTGTATGTTTTTTGACTTTGGACTCAAGACTTTGAAGTCAGGACTATTAGTCCACTTCATCCTTCGGCAAACCATCACGAAGTCGGCCGGGCCATATTACATAATAGATACCCAATAATGCTACGGCAAGCGATATCAAATAAAAAGATGAGGCCACAAAGACACCCAGATCGGGCTTGATATGAAAAATAGTGGGGAATTTGGTAGCAAGCGTTGCAAAAATACTTTCCCGCGCCCCTGCGCCGCCCGCTGTTGCCGGGATAAGGATAGCAAACCCCGACATTAAAAAGCCCAAAAGGTAGGGCGGAAATTCAAGATTTGCATCCGGCTGACCTAAGATCAGGCAAATAATTGCCAGTATCTGCAGTGCCTGCAATAACAGCGCCTTGCCATGTGCCTGGAAGAAAAAATGGGTGTAATCCTTAAAAAAGAAACGCACCACAAAATAGTAGATAGCCGAGCCGGCTATGAATATTCCCGACGGAATAAATACATTTACATGTATTTGCGGGATTAAGTAAATAAGCACAACCGTAATTAGTCCAATGGCCCAAAGACCGCTCAGCCTATCAAACATCACGGCCCAAAACAATTTTTTCAAGGGCGTTTTATATGTTTTATTGATGAGGTACATTTTATAACCATCGCCGCCGATGCCGCCCGGGAGCAGGAAATTATAAAATAGGCCCAGGAAATATAAGCGCAAATTATAACGTGGGTTAAGGTTGAGGCCAAGCGATCTGAAAAAACTCATCAGCCGCCATGCCGAAACAATCATCGATAAAAAGAAACACAGCATCGCCGCAAAATACATTTCCCAATATTTGGGGTGCAATAGCCGGAAAATGATAGAGTGGATATTAACCTTGCTAAAAACCCAGATAAGCAGTGCTGTGGTTACGCCAAGTTTTAATATTGTTTTTACTACGTTCCAAAACTTCTGCTTAGCCGTCTTCGGCTTTAGCTCATCCTCAACTTCATGAACTATGGCTTCTTCAACTTTTGTCATTTGCGGGCAAAGGTAAGCAAAAGGGGAGGCAATTCGGGTGCCAGGGATTTCAAAAAAAAAGCCAGCCGCTATTCGCTGGCTGGCTTTTTATCTTTTGCTCATGATGCTATTTGGCGTCCATTTTTTCCAGTATAGCCAGGATTTTATCCAGCTTATCTATCTCGATAGAGTTGAGTTTTTCCAGTAATTCTTCAATTTCCTTTTTTGCCTCACAATTTGTTTTATAATCTGCATCTGCCTGCGCCCGGTCGCGCTCACCTTGCCTGTTTTGCGCCATCATTATAATCGGCGCAGCATAAGCCGCTTGCGTCGAAAAAACCAGGTTAAGCAAAACAAATGGATAAAGGTCCCACTTATATGCAAAGCCAACAACGTTAAGGATCATCCACACAGCTACTATTGCTGTTTGAATGATAATGAACCGCCACGAACCCATGCCGTTGGCTACAGAATCTGCAAGTTTCTGTCCAAATCCTAACGATGCTTTATGTAAATCGTGCCATGTTTTGTTCTCTGCCATAATTGTTTGGGGGTTTAAATTTTCTGCAAAATATAAATAATTAAGGCAATTGTGTATTTCTTTTTTTAGGATAAACTTTTATAGTTTAAGTTTGGAAATGTTTACCGGTCAGTGGTAAATATCAGTCGGATTTGGAACAAAAAACCGGCATGTTTTTAATTATTTTTAAAGAAAACGCGGCATGCATAATGAGATGATCCTGGAAACCATATCGGTTACCAAAAATTATTTTGGCGATAAGTCTACAGGAATAAACAATGTAACCATCCTAATTCCGAAAGGCAAGGTTACGGCTATAGTTGGCGAAAGCGGCAGCGGCAAAACCACCCTTTTGAATTTATTATACGGTTTGATGCAACCCGACAGTGGCGAGGTTTTTTTTAAAGAAGAGCGGGTGCTCCGGCGCGAAGAAAAGCTGCAGCCGGCACACGAAGCCATGCGGCTGGTAACCCAAAACAACCAGGATATGGATATGAATGCCACCGTTTGGAACAGTGTGCGTTCGGGCTTAAAGATCGGTGAGCTGGGGGCGGATAACGAATCAAGAAAAATAACCGACTCCCTTAACATGCTGGATATTTTACCACTGAAAGACCAGCCATTCGGTAAGCTAAGCGGCGGCGAAAAGCAACGGGTAACCATAGCTAAAGCCCTGATCAGCAGGCCGGAGGTGCTTTTGCTGGATGAGCCTTTTAACCAGGTTGACGCCACCTATCGCGAAGGTTTACAACACGATATCCGCTATATTGTGAAGGAATGGGGAGTTACGGTGGTGCTGGTATCGCATGATCCGGCTGAAATACTATCCATGGCCGACGAACTGATTGTATTAAAGGAAGGTGAGATAGTTGAAAACGGCAGCCCCGAAGAATTATACAATTCCCCCAAGCTGTTATACACTGCGCAAATATTGGCCAGTATTAGTCAACTTAACGCTGATGACGCCAAAAAGATAGGCATCAAAACAAAAAGAGGCACCGTAGTAATTTACGCTGAAGATGTAAAAATAGGCAAAGGTTTTGGCGCAAAATGGACGGTGCGCCAGGTGTTGTTTAAGGGACTGTTTGAAGAGTTAATCATCGAACGCGAAAAGGTAATACTGCGGGCCACCAATTTTACCAAAGGCAAATACCCCAAAGGCAGCAAAATCACCATCACCATTGAAAATTTTTATGAGTTTGGCCGCTGGGAAAAACCCATAAGGGCATTGCCGAAGGAGATGGATTGATTTGATAGAGGCGAATCGGTAGTTCATAACCGATTGCGTGAGATTGTGTTATTCAATCGACTCAGTTTTACGAGACAGAAACTTAGTCAACTTAATCCAGCCCAATCAACCACTCACTAAACCTGCCCGCTGCTCTTTCCGGTATTTGGCTAAATTGATGAGCAATACGCTCAGCAATATCACAAACAGGCCCCCAATCTGGATGAAAGAGATTCTTTCACCAGCAAAAAATACACCCAATATTACGGCAATCACCGGGTTAACGTAGGCATAAGTACTCACCTGTGTAGCGGGCCGTGCCTGTAAAAGTAACACGTATGCGCTGAATGCTGCAATCGATCCGAAAAGGATAAGATATACCAGTGCCATCCAACCATTCAGGTTTACCTGGCTCAGGCTGAAATGATCGTATTCATGGTGTATATAGCTCACTGGGATATAAACCATGCCGGCAGCAAGCATCTGCCAGGCAGTGTACGCCGATGCCGATATCGTTGGGTGTTTAGTTTTTGAGTATAATGAGCCGCCCGACCAAGAAATGCTGCCCAGCACCAGCAGCAGCATCCATGGCAGTTTTGATTGTGTATTAGATGCTTTAAAAAGATCGCCTATCTGCTCGCTGAAAAGGAGTATAACCCCCGCAAAGCCAATGATCAGCCCGGCAATAGTGGCCTTGCTTTTAAAGTTTACCGCCCAGTTGGGTTTATCAAGCACAACAAACCATATCGGCGCCGAGGATACTAAAATGGCAACCATAGCGCTCGGCAGTGTTTTTTCCGACCATATAACAATACCAATTGCCACAAACAATAATAGTATGCCAGTTATGGCGGCAGGCAGAATATCCTTTGCCACAAAAAGCTTTTCACCCTTTATCGCACACCAGCCCATCAACAGCAGTCCGGCAGTTGTAAAGCGGATGGCACCCATTACAAAAGGCGGAAAGCCGCCTTCCATGGCAATCCGGATAAAGAAATAGGTAGAGCCCCAAACCAGGTAAACGGTTGCAAAGGCAATAATGACGAGCAGGGGCGATGCGGTTTTGTGTGATGTTGCGGGCATTGGTGTGTTATTTTTCGGGTATAACCAGTTGTTGTTGTTCTTTCACCGTTTCAAGCACTATGGTGGTGCGGGTGCTCAGCAGGTTGGGGATAGTGCTGAATTTGGTGCGCATAAGGTGCATCAGCGTTGCCGAGTCATAGGTGCGTACTTTCACCAGGTAACAATCGTCGCCAGCTACGTGGTGCACTTCCTGTACTTCGGGTATTTTGGCCAGTTCTTTTGCGGTATCGTTGCAGCCGGGGCCGTCGGCGGCTTTCATGAAAATAAAAGCCAGCAATTTTTGCTGTAAAGCCTCGGGATTAATACGGATGGTATATTGACGGATAACACCTTTTTGCTCCAGTTTTTTTACCCGCTCCAACACCCCCGAGGGGGCCATGGACAGCTCGCGGGCCAGGTCGGCGTTGCTGATACGCGCATTCTCCTGCATCAGGCGTAATATGTGCAGGTCGGTCTTGTCCAGTATGATATCTGTTTCGTTAATCATACTTTAAATATAAATATATGCTGAATTATATTCGGTAATTTAATTGTAAAAATGAATTTAATTCGATTGTTCCGGTTTAAGGGCGAACGCAGTTCGCCCGGACGATGGAATTCTGTTCGAATAGATCAGTCCGGGCGAATTGAATTCGCCCTTACCCGTAGTTAAAATCAGATTTTGATCACCTTGTCCTTTTTTGGTGTTGGCTTATGGCTGTCGGGTTTCGGGATATTTTTTACAACGAAAATTAGCACGCGGCCCAATAAACGCATTGCTTTTATAGAAAAGTGTACAAAAGGCTTTATTACTGTCCATGTATCGTGCAGGGTGTCGCCTGTACTAACATGTTCTTTCACAGGTGGGCGTTGCCCTATATGCTTTGTTTTTTGATTTGCCATGGCAGATGGGTTGTTTGGTTTATTAACCTTGCCTAAATCATGCCAGCTTTGAACGATCGCCGATAAACCAGCGACGTAGTACTATTTTGCAGGAAGCGTCTTGCTTTATCAAACAGTCTTCTTCAGTGTAATCACCGTAATTTCCGGCCATATACCCATCCGGCCCGAAAAAGCTAAAAAACCAAAGCCGCGGTTTACATACAAGTAACGGTTCTTTTCATTCGCCAGGCCGGCCCAGTCAACATAGCGGTACTGTACCGGGCTCCAGCGGAAACCGGGTATTTCAACGCCAAACTGCGCGCCGTGGGTATGGCCGGCAAGCGTTAAATCGATGGTGGTCGGGTTATATCTTACTTTCTCTTCCCAATGGGTGGGGTCATGCGAAAGCAGGATCTTAAAAACATCTTTGTCGACACCTTTCATCGCTTTGTCGAGGTCGCCGGCCTTCCTGAAGCCGCGGCCCCAATTTTGCACGCCCAGGAGCGATATTTTTTGACCGTCTTTTTCAATCTCTACATTTTCATCAATCAATAACCGGTAGCCAAGGGTTTTATGATGCTCTTTTAATTTATCAAGGTTGGCGTTTTTGGCTTCCTCGCTGGGCCACATAATATAGTCGCCATAGTCGTGATTGCCGAGGATAGAAAACTGGCCATATGGCGCTTTTAACTGGCTAAAACGGTCCAGGTACGGCTCTATTTCCTTCGCAACGTTGTTCACAAGGTCGCCGGTAAATACAAACAAATCGCTTTTTTGCGCTTTTGCCAGGTCGATGCCGCGCTGTACGGCTGCATCGTTATCAAAACTACCGGAGTGAATGTCCGATATCTGCGTAATGGTAAAGCCGTCAAAAGCATCGGGCAGGTTATCAAAATGAAGCGTTTCACGATGCAGTTTAAAGTCGTACTTACCTTTCAGCATACCATAAAAAAGACCGGCAAAAGGCACTGCGGCAACACCCAAGGCTATCTGGCTGATAAACTTACGCCTTGCGGGGAAAAACGGCTTTATTACCTTGCTTTTAGGTTTAACCAGGTTATTTACCAACCCGTAAAAAAAGCGACCAATATCCCCCAAAAACATCATCAGCACAAAAAACACTTTGGTAATTAAAACCGTAACAAAAATACTGAGTACCCATTCATGATAAGGCAACATGCCGGTGGCGTAGCCTAAATTTTCAAAATTGCCTATAAAATAAACTGTTATGCCAACCGAAACAGCCAGGTAAAGCCATGGTGTCATATTACGCCGCCTGTCGTTTTTCCAATTTTTAGTAAGTGTTTTTAAACCGGCAAATACATACCAGTCGAGCAGCAGGCTAACGGATATAATGATTGAAAATATAGGGATAAAACTGCCGTGATACATCATATTTTGCCAAAAGCCCGCAATTTAGAAAACTAAAGGTAATTGCAGGGTAAAAATCAAGACGATTAGCGAGACAAAATATTGTAAATTTTAAAAGATTACCGCACGGCCATCTCCCGGTTATATTTATTCCGGTAGCTCACCGGCGATAGGCCCGTGATTTTTTTAAACATGGTGCGGAAGGCCTTGCTATCGGAATAGCCGACGGAATACATCACTTCGTTGATATTTTCGCGGCTTGATTCCAGGCTTTTTTTGGCGGCTTCAATTTTTACCCGCTGCAGGTATTCGACGGGTGTGTTTGAGGTGGCTTTTTTAAATCTACGTTCAAAATTACGGCGGCTGATGGCAAACATATCCGAAAGCTGGTCGACAGACACTTTATCGCTCACGTTGTTTTCCATGTACAGTTGGGCTTTTTTTATTGGCTCGTCTTCATGCTCCTTTTGTCCAACAAAAATGGCAAATGGCGATTGGCTTTTGCGCTCAATCTCTACTTCCAATATCTTGGAACAATAAACAGCCATTTCGCGACCGCAAAATTTCTCAACCAGGTACATCATAAGGTTAAGGAATGAATAAGCGCCGCCGCTTGAATACATGCCTAACTCATCTGTAATGATCTTTTCGGGCTGCAGTTTTACATCGGGGAAAGCCTGCCTGAAAGCGTCGGCCGCCATCCAGTGCGTCGAGCATTTTTTTCCTTTTAACAAGCCCGTTGATGCCAGTAAAAAAGCGCCGGTGCAAAGGCTGGCAATTTCGGCGCCCATTTTATATTGTTCAACTATCCACGGGATATAATCCAGGTTCATTTTAAGGCATGCACCTACGTCGCCCTGGAAAGCGGGGATAATTACCAGGTCGGTTTTATGCACCTCGCCAATCAAAGCTTCAGGCCGGATAACAAATAGACCATCGTATAACGAGTTTTCTTTGTTAAGGCCAACCAGTTTTATGTCAAAATATGGCTTTTTCCCCTGGTGCGCCAGGGCCATATTTACGGTAGTTAATACCTTGTAGGCGCCAATAACGCTGCTTAAAATGCAAGGACTATCCGGAACTAAGATGGCTACAGTTTTCATGATTTTTTTAGGATTATATCTGTGTGAACAGTGATGAAACGGATTCCCCGATCAACCAGTTTTTTAAAACCTGGTCGATCGCTTAAATGCTGGTTCATGTAAACAAACCTACAATATTCTGTTGTCGCAATCAACCCCTAAGGTTGTCGTATTTACACGCTACCAGTATCCGTTAATAGCCATAATTTTGACTCGACAATTGCCTCAACAGCATAATGTTACTAATCTGAACACAATAACATAACAAGACAAACATACCTTTAAACATCAATTAAAAACTAAAAACTATGGACGGTACAAATGCATTAAACTGGTTCGAGATATCTGTGGCAGATATGGACAGGGCAAAAAAATTTTACGAAGCAATCTTCGGAATTAAAATGGAGGTTCAGGAAATGATGGGCATGAAAATGGCCTACTTTCCTGCGGATATGATGGGCGGAAAAGTAGGCGGTGGCCTGGTTGAAAGCCCCTATCACAAGCCAAGCGCCGATGGTGCAAGGATATACCTTAACGGTAACCCCGATTTAGCAGTAGCTTTAGGGAAGGTAGAAGGAGCGGGTGGCCAGGTAGCTATGCCAAAAACTAAAATCACCGATGAAATTGGCTATATGGCTAATTTTATGGATACCGAAGGTAATTTGGTGGCCCTACATTCCAATAAATAAATTTATTCCTTAACCCCTCTCCAGTTGCGGTCACTTTTGCAATGGCGCATGGAGAGGGGTTTAAAAAGTTTATTTTGGGCGAAGTTTATTTCGCTACCCAAACATTATCGTCCTTATTGGTGTCTGCGTCATAAGGTCCGCCAAGCACCAATTTTTGAACCGCTTTTTTCGCCGTAAATTTAAGTTCGATGGTTTTATTGCCATCTTTCCAGCAGGCAATACTCCGGTGCATGGTTTGGGTGGTTCCATCTGCATAAAACACTGTTAAATCAACCGGTACCGGCTTGCTGCCCTTGCTGGTAACTGTAACCGAGTAATTTTTTTGGACATTACTCACCTTACTGATGGCCTGGTCAGGTACGCCATTGTCAATAAACCAGCTTTTCCAAAACCAGTTGAGGTTGGTACCCGATCCGGTATTCATGCAGTTAAAAAAATCAAAGGGCATAGGGTGTTTGCCATGCCATTGGCTGATGTAGTAATGCAAGGCTTTGGTAAACAGCGTATCGCCCAGCATATCCTTTACATATAAATAGCCAAGCCCGGGTTTCGGGTACGAATTGGTTTCGTAGGCCGCGCCGCCGTCAAGCAGGGTACTTAATGTTATTATTGGCGGGTCATTTTCCGTTCCGGCATTGTTTTCGTAACCCTCTATGGCAAAAGTATCAGTTAGCTTTGGGTCGATGAGCGAGCTGATCACCCATTCACCTATGGTGGCCCAGCCCTCGTCCATCCACGCGTACTTTGTTTCGTTTACACCCATATAAAACGGGAACATGGTGTGAAATATCTCGTGATCCGTCAATTCGATGCCGTCTTCGGCTTTTTCTTCGGGATTATCATTAACCATCATGGGGTATTCCATCTGGTCCAGGCCGTCAAACACCGTTTCGTGCGGGTAGGGGTAAGGCCATTTTGGGAATACATAGCTCATGCTTTCCACCGTTTTACGGGCATAGTTAATTACCTCGAAATAATCCTTGTGTGCGGCATTAAACACAGCATCCACCCGTGTACGCCTGCCAGTTTTGGGGTCAACCACCAGGCTGGATGCCTGCCATAAATAATGATTGCTGGTAGCAAAAGCAAGGTCGGTTACACTATCGGCTTCAAATTTCCAGATGTTGGCCGTTTTGTTTTTGGTGATGTTCCCGGCTTTTAAGTCGGCATCGGTAATTACACTGGTTATCTTGTCGTTTTTAGCAGCGTCAACTATCCGCCCGGCGATGTCATCGTTATAAACCTCTCCCGCATTTTTTAAATTGCCAGTTGCCCAAACTTCGTAATTGCCAGGTACGGTGATTTCTGCATTAAAATGGCAAAAATCATTATAAAACTCCTGCACTCCCTGGTAGTGCTGCTGGTTCCAGCCATCAATATCATCGTATACTGCAATCCTGGGGAAAAAGTAGGCTATAAAAAAAGCACCGCTATCCACCTGCCCCGTACGGATATGCGATGTTTTGTTCAAAATGTATGAGTAGGTAATATCAAAATGGATGGATTGCTTCGGCAAAATAACAGGCGTTTTAAGCGTCATATTGGTGCCATCCATTTTCCACCGGCTTTCATTTTGCTGTTCTTTGTTGATGCTCAGTTGCTTTATGTTTACGCCATCGCCTATATCCTGCGGTAAAACAGGCATGTTGCGTATCGAGCCTTTTTTATAAAGATTAGGATACAGTTTAAAATTCACCTCGCTTAATGTGTCGCGGCTGTTGTTGGTATAGTCAATGGCCACCGTGCCACTCAGGAGGCGGCTTTGCGGATCGAAACTTATTTTGATAGTATAGTCGGCCCGGTTTTGCCAGTAATTTCTGCCGGGCGCGCCGTTAGGGGTGCGCGTACCTTTAATATAGGTAGACTGTAAATTGGCCGCAACCGGCAATTTTATTTGACTGAAAGATTTAAAGCTATAAAAAACGGCAAAAGATGCCAGCAGGCAGAAACGTAACTTCATCTGGAATAATTTATCGTTCCAAATCTAATTACTATAATTTAAAATTGCAGGGACTCCGCTAAATCGAAAATCAAAAAATCCAGCAATCCGAATTCCGCATTAAAAATTCCGAAATCGAACTTCCGAAATCCGCAATTAAAATCTACCATCCCCCTTTAAAACCTTCCTTTAATGCAGCTTCGTAATTTTCAAGATCGAAGGAGTAAAGATAAGGGGCCTTATGTGCGCCGCCCTTACGCAAATGCTCCGATTTGGTTAAAATACCAAAGCCCAGCATCCTCCGCTGAAAATTCCTGCGGTCGAGTTTTTTATCCAGTATGGTTTCATAAAGCTTTTGCAGCTCGGGCATAGTAAACTCTTTTGGCATCAGGTTATAACCAATGGGCTGGTAATTTAGCTGAAGCCTTAATGTATCAAGTGCGGTTTTTAAAATCAGGGCATGATCCAGCCTAAGCTCCGGCAAATCGTCCAGCGCCCTCCATGTACCCAGGCCGCCAAACTGGTCTTGAACCAGCGTTGTTCCGTAAAAGTCAACCAGTGCATAGTAGCCGATGGTTAAAAAGCGGTTGGTAAACCAATTTTCATTCGCCGGCAGCATGTCCTTATACATATCAAAATGTTCTTTTGATCGCTCGGGGTCGCCAAATACATGAAATTGTTGTAAAAAAATCTTATCAAGGCCCGTACGTTCTTTCAATATGCGGTTGGCTGCGGTTTCAATAGGTTCTTTTTTTAGCAGAAAGCCCCCGGGAAGATACCATTCGTCCTTGTTTTTTGTTTCCAGCACCAGTACTTTCATCACACCCTCGTGAAAACCAAACACCACACAATCTATTGATATGTGCGGTAAATAGTTTTTGCCCGCGTCGGCGCAAAAGTCCTCAAGTTCTTTTTTGGTTAACATTTGTGCTATTCTACAAAAATACTTTGATTATTTAAATTATAATATTACAATTGTGTCATTAATACACTATGATTTTTTATACAAGCCAATTATAATCATAATTATTAAGATTAAGAGCCAGTTGTTAGAAGCCAGGGATCAGGGTGATATTTATCCTGATGAAGCATATCGTTAAAAAAAGGCGCAATTTGCAAATGCAAGTTCGTATTAGCTTTTTATGATGCTTTCTTTCAGGTTTGCAATGCTTGACACTCACTGATAAAAACCAAATAATCGCTAAAAAATGAAGAAATACTCATCGCTCCTTAAAATTGCCCTGTTTTTAGTTTTAACGTTGCCATTTTGCCGTGTTGCAGGCCAAAGCAAAACCGACCCGGTAAAAATGAAGGCATTTGTTGACAACCTCATGAGCAAAATGACGACGGATGAAAAAATAGGCCAGTTAAACCTTGTTACCATGGGCCATGCAATAACGGGCTCGGTTGTAAATAACGGCGTACAGGAGCGTGTAAAAAAAGGAGAAATAGGTGGCGTGTTTGGCGTTTATGGGACCGATGAAGTCTCCAAAATACAGGACCTGGCTGTTAAAGAGTCGCGTTTACATATTCCTTTAATATTCGGGCTCGATGTTATTCACGGGCACCGTACAATTTTCCCTATCCCACTGGGCGTCTCGGCCACCTGGGATATGGGGCTCATAGAGCAATCGGCCCGGATAGCTGCCAAAGAAGCTACTGCCGAAGGTTTAAACTGGGTATTTTCGCCAATGGTTGATATTGCCCGCGATGCCCGCTGGGGACGTATATCCGAAGGTGGCGGCGAAGACCCCTGGTTAGGATCGCAAATTGCAAAAGCAATGGTACGTGGTTACCAGGGTTCCAGCATGACCAATAGCGATGCCGTAATGGCCTGCGTTAAACACTTTGCCCTATACGGTGGCGCCGAGGCAGGCCGCGAATACAATACTGTTGACATGAGCCTGATAAAAATGTACCAGGATTACCTGCCGCCCTACAAGGCTGCGCTTGATGCAGGCGCCGGCAGCTTCATGAGTTCATTTAATACCATTAACGGAACACCCGCTACGGCTAACAAATGGTTGCTTACCGATCTGTTGCGGAAACAATGGGGCTTTAAAGGTTTTGTTGTGTCGGATTACACCTCCCTGAACGAAGTTACCAACCACGGCCTGGGCGATTTGCAGACCGTATCGGCGCTGGCCTTAAAAGCAGGCCTTGATATGGATATGGTGGGCGAAGGGTTTTTAACCACGTTAAAAAAATCGTTAAAGGAAGGGAAGGTTACCCAGCAGGAAATTGACCAGGCTTGCCGCCGTGTGCTGGAAGCCAAATACAAACTGGGACTGTTCAACAACCCCAATAAATCGATTGATCCGCAACGCGAGAGCCGCGATGTTTTAACTGCCGAAAATCGAGCTTTTGCAAGGAAGATTGCCGCACACTCATTCGTGCTGTTAAAAAACGCCAATCAAACGTTACCGCTAAAAAAATCGGGCACTATTGCACTGGTAGGCCCCCTGGCTGATAACCACTCCGAAATGCTCGGAACCTGGGTAATTGCGGGCGACCCAAATAAATCGGTAAGTGTGATGGAAGGGGTAAAAAATGTTGCCGGAAACGATGTTAGTATATTATATGCTAAAGGATCAAACATAACCGACGACTCGCTCTTAAGTGTCAGGGCATTTCCTTTCGGCATCCGCGAAGTAAAAGATAAACGCTCACCGCAGGAAATGATTGACGAAGCGGTTGAAACCGCCAAAAAAGCCGATGTGGTTGTTGCTGTTGTAGGCGAGTCGGCAAACATGTCGGGCGAGGCTTCGAGCAGGTCGGACATCAACATCCCCGAAAGCCAGCGCGATTTGTTAAAAGCCCTTGCCAAAACCGGCAAACCTTTGGTGATCGTATTATTTAATGGCCGGCCTCTTACTTTACCATGGGAAGATAAGAATGCCAGTGCCATACTGGATGCCTGGGCTCCGGGAACCGAAGCGGGCAATGCCATTGCCGACGTGCTTTTTGGCAACTATAACCCTGCCGGAAAAATAACTGCAACCTTTCCGCGCAGCGTCGGACAGATACCTATATATTATAACCACAAAAATACCGGGCGGCCCTACAATGGCGAGGCCTTCGCCAAGTTTAAATCCGACTACCTGGATATTTCAAATGATCCGCTTTATCCTTTTGGTTATGGGTTAAGCTATACCACCTTTAAATACGGTGATGTTAAACTGGATAAAACCAGCTTAAAAGGAAACGAAACCCTTAAGGCAAGCGTAACAGTAACCAATACCGGTAAATACGCCGGCGAAGAAGTTGTACAGTTGTATGTAAGCGATCCGGTTGCCAGCATAAGCCGTTCGGTAAAAGAGTTAAAAAACTATCAGAAGATCAGCCTGCAGCCGGGGGAAAGCAAAGAAGTAGTATTTAACATTACAACCGATGATCTGAAATTTTATAACGACCGCCTGCAATACGATTGGGAGCCGGGCCAGTTTATTATCCAGATAGGTACAAACTCAGCCGATACGCACAATGCTGCGGTTAAATGGCTTAAATAAATAAGGTATGAATGCATAAAAAAGCGCGACCGGTTTTAATACCTGCCGCGCTTTTTATTTTAATGCTACCGTTAAGGTTATTTGTAAGCCATATCGAATTTTTAAGGCTTATTTGATTTAACGTGGAGCAGCTATTTTGAATATTTTCTCCAAATACTATCCAGGGATACAAGAGCCAAGAAAGTAATTGCCGTTTTGAGTAACATAACAAATTAAGCCCGGGCGGCATGGCGGCGGCGCCGGTACACCATAACCACAAACTCCTCCGTACTGAGGAGTACAATACGGGGCGCTGCCGGCCATAATTTTTTTCAGCTCATTCCTGCTCAGCACATTTTTAATGCTTTTGAGGCTTAATTTTTCTGTTTTCATAATTGATTAATTTAATTGATTTTACAAGGTACCTTGTGAGGAGGTAAAAAAAAATAATATTACACCAAAGCGGCTATTGCAGATACTAACTGCAGTATTCAACCTGTAAATCAATAATTACCAGGGTATTGCCCGGTAAACAATTGCAAAATTATCCAGGACATCCCGCTTTTTACTTTATAAGTTACCATTCCCCCAAAAAGTACAATGCCATTTATCCGGGATTAAAAAAACATGTATTGCAGGCAATTGCGCCGATAGTTATAGTAACAGTAGATATGCACAACACCACAGTTAAGTGTCTTAAACAAATAAGGTATTTATTGTACAAAAAAGCGCGACCGGGTTTTAATGCCTGCCGCGCTTTTTTATTTTGATGCCACCATTAAGTTATTTGTAAGCCATATCGGGTTTTTAAGGCGTATTTGATTTAGTTAGATAGCAGGGACACCAAATTTTAGAATAATAAATCTCTCTATCGGGGAGGGATACATGTGCCACTTGGCGCATAAGGACCTACATAGCAAATTAAATTAACACAACAAGGAGGAGCCGTACCGTTATCGCAAACCGCCCCCAAAGTGCCACAGCTGCCGCTGCCGGCCATAATTTTTTTCAACTCATTCCTGCTCAGTACATTTTTAATGCTTTTGAGGCTTAATTTTTCTGTTTTCATAATTGATTAATTTAATTGATTATACAAGGTACAATGTTGGGCAGTCAAAAATCATAATATTACACCAAAGCGGCTATTGCCGATACTAACTGCAATATTCTACCAGTAAATCAATAATTATCAGGGTATTGCCCGGTAATGATTTACAAAATAACCCGGGCCATCGCGTTTTTTAGTTTAAAAGTTACCATCCCGTCAAAAAGTACAGGGCTATTTACCCCGCTATTAAAAAACAGGTATTGCAGGCAATCGCGCCGATAGTCATAATAAAGGCGAATAGCCACCATCGCTTGCCGGCAAAATAGATAGGTTTTCTAAAAAACGTTTTTATCTCCCGGCAACGTTTGGATTCGACAATTCTTTTTTATTTCCGGCTTTTTCGGAATGATTAATTATTATAAGCTTTCATAACGAAAAATATTCTTTAATAACCGTTAAACAGACATTTTTAACAAAACATGATGTTTTTTTAACTGAGTGCAAGGTGTCCAACTACCGTTAAAGCGGGGTACGATATCATTAAAAATATGGGGCACAAATGTCATTTTTACTGCAAATTGTGGCCCCAGGGGCTTTTAGGATTAGTCACAGGCGACTATAACAACAATATTACATTTCTATTCTATTAATATTTTATTGATTTTGTTAACAATTTGATAACAAAATGACATCGCTTAATATATTTTAATAGTTTAAGGGTTAAAAAAATAATTAATTTATAATTCTTATAAATCAGCTTGTGTAAACAGTACACACTGTTTACATTAGTATCAGTGCCAGTACGAATATTGGCGCCAGTTAACAATTATACAAAACCTAATATTTTTATAACATTTTCGGCTTCAGAGGGGCCCGTTTTTCGGGCGAAATTCTGTTAAAACCGGTCGGCGGTATGTGATAAAATTATTAAAAAAAAAATTCATGGTAAGACTGTTACATTCTTCCTTTTTTCTTCGTAATGTCTTCGTTAGCTCATTTTGTTTGGGGCTTCATGAGTTTTTTTGGTTTAGGTTAACTTTTGGCTTCTTTTTAGATCAACCAATTTTAAATAGCAACAATAGTCTTAAATCAAATAAATTAATCAACTAAATCTCAATCTCATGTTTAAAAGTTTACTCCTGAAAGGAAGAACATTATGCTTGCTGTTATGCTGCATGGTTTCTTCATTGGTAGTTACAGCCCAAACAAAACACACAGGTAAGGTTATCGGCAGCGATGACAAATTACCTGTTGTAGGTGCGTCCGTAAGGATCAAAGGCACCAACACGGGCACTGTAACGGACATCAACGGTGATTTCACCTTGACGTTAGCCGCGGGCAATGTGCTCGAAATTAGTTACATTGGTTATGTAACACAAAGTGTCACCGTAAACGGTGGCGAATTTATTACCATTTCACTGCAGCCCGCAAACAGCACGCTGAATGAAGTGGTGGTAACCGGTTACACCACGCAGATAAAAAAGGACATTTCCGGTTCGGTAGCTGTGGTGGATGTAAATGATGCCAAAAAGGTAAATGCAACCAGTGCCGAGCAATTATTGCAGGGACAGGCTGCCGGTGTTAACGTAATTAACTCGGGTGCTCCTGGCGCAGCAAGTACGGTGTTTATTCGTGGTGTGTCAAACTTTGGTAATACCACTCCATTGTATGTTATTGACGGTACGCAGGTTGGCGACATGTCGCAAATTAACCCAAATGACATCGAAAGTATCAGCGTACTGAAAGATGCCGGTACTGCAGCTATTTACGGTGTATCAGGTGGTAACGGTGTAATTATAGTTACCACTAAAAAAGGTAAAGCCGGTAAATCCACTATTTCTTATGATGGTTATTATGGCACCCAGGTACCAAAGGGCGGTAATGTTTTCAATATGGCTAACCCAACGCAAAATGCTGCGATGGCTTTCCTTGCGGGTGATCCTAACGCCTCAAAGTTATACCCGGGCGGTAAACTGGCTACCTATGGTTACCAGGGCGTAGGCGGTGGACAATTTGGCGCCAGCGGCGTTACAGATGACGCTACTATATTGCCACTTTACCATTTTGATGCCAATAATCCAGCAGCCAATTTCCTGATCCAGAAGTTTAACCAGTCGGGTACCGATTGGTTCCACGCCATTTTTAAAGCTGCGCCTACAATGCAGCATACTGTAACCGGAAGCGGCGGTACTGATAAAAGCACCTACTTGTTTTCGTTAAGTTATTTAAATGACCAGGGTACTTTACTTAACACCTACGAAAAAAGGTACTCAGCACGTGTAAACACCACTACCAGCACGCTCAACAACCATGTACGTTTTGGCGAAAGCGGCTTTGTTGCTTATGACGAAAATAATGGTGGCTACAACGGTTCTTTCCAAAGTAATGGCAGCGCAATAGCGATGGCTTTCCGCGAAGCACCAATTATTCCTATTTATGACGTATCAGGTATTAACTACGGTGGTTCATTTGATGCACCAACTGTTGAGTCATTGGGTAACGGAAGTAACCCTGTTCAGCAACAGGCTAACCAGGCAACTACCAATGATCACGCTGTAAAGGTTGAAGGCAATATATTCGCTGAAGCTGATATCAATAAATACATTACAGTACGTACCAGCATTGGCGGCGTATTATCTAATAATTACTATTGGGGCATTGGTTATACACCTTATGCTAACTCCGAAGGCAATACAGGTTTGAATGGCGCCAACGAGAACGAGCAAATGTACACCCAGTATAACTGGACCAACACCATTGTTTACAAAGAAACATTTGGCAAAAGCAAAGTACAGTTGTTAGGCGGTTTCGAACAAAAAGACAATCATGGCAGGGAGTTTCATGCGTACAATTCGGGATTATTTTCTTTAGATCCTAACTACGTTGAACTTGGCCAGGGTGTTGCCTCCCAACCTCCAGCGAGTTCAGTTTATCAGCCGATTGGTGTACAATCCTATTTCGCCAAGTTAGATTATAGCTGGGATGACAAGTATATCGTGAGCGGTACTGTACGTCGGGATGCTACTTCCGTATTTGCTCCAGGTCACCAGGTAGGTGTTTTCCCTTCAGGTACCGTTGCATGGCGTGTATCGCAAGAAAGCTTTTTGAAACCTGTTAGCTGGATCAATGACCTGAAACTGCGCGCCAGTTTTGGTGAATCAGGTAATTACGGTAATATTTCCGCAGGTAACTCCACAAATGGTTATAGCCAGGGTTTTGGTAACTCTTACTATGGAATCGGTGGCGGCAATGGCCCTGTTACATTAGGTTTTAACAATGCTTCATTAGGTAACCCAAATGTTACCTGGGAAACCGACAAAATTTCCAACTTTGGTATCGATGCCTCTTTATTTAATCACCTTGATTTAAGCGTTGAATATTACGATAAGTTTATTTCGGGCTTGTTGTTCCCTACATCGCTTCCGGCTACTGTTGGCGGTGCAACTCCTCCGGTAGTTAACGTGGGTGACGTTAAAAATACAGGTTTTGATATTTCTGCTACTTTCCACACAAGGGTGAGCAGCGACTTTGGTTTTAGCATTGGCGCCAACATTACTACCCTTAAAAACTTAATTGTTAAAGAAGGTACAACTTCTAATTATTTTGATACTGGTGGTACCGATCACGGCAATATCGTAAGGAACCAGGTTGGTCAGTCAATTGGCGAATTCTATGGTTATCAAACAGCCGGTATTTATCAAAATGCTGCCCAGGTAGCTGCACTTCCGGGTTATAGCGGTGCTGCGCCAGGTTCGTTCATTTATAAAGATAATAACGGCAATAAATCAATTGATCCGGGCGATGAAACCTTTATTGGTAACCCAAATCCTAAATTTAACTACGGCGTAAATCTTAACGCAAACTTTAAACGTTTTGATTTCACCATGGTGCTTTACGGAGAGCAGGGAAATAAAGATTTTAACAATACATTATACTATACTGATTTTTATGGCACTTTCCCTGGCGCTAACAAAAGCCTTGCATTGTTCAACAATGGTGCAATTGTTCAAAATGGCGCAGTAACAAACCCAGGTGCTACTTTGCCTACAGCATCGTTTACACAGTTAATGGGTTCAAGCGCTATCAGTTCTTATTATGTTGAGGACGGATCATTCTTAAAATGCCGTGTATTACAATTAGGTTACAGTTTCGATCCTACATTGTTGAAAAGGATTGGTTTTGATAAGTTACGCATATCTGTTCAGGGTACCAACTTATTTACCATTACCAAATACAAAGGTTTAGACCCTGAGCTGGAGCCATCAATTGCAAATCAAGGCGGCCCGCAAACCGGTCGTGGTAGTTCAGCTTTTGGTATTGATTACGGAGCTTATCCAAACAATCAAAAGAATTACACTCTGGCTGTTAATTTAACATTTTAAATAATAGAAAATAAAAATTTTAGAGTTATGAAAAAGTCTTATTTTAAATTCATTGCCCTTGGATCTTTAGTAGTTTTCACGTTCGCGTATTCGTGTAAGAAAATACTAAACCAGGAACCTACCGGGGTATTGGGTCAGGCCGTACTTGCCAACAAGGCAGGGGTTGATGGTCTGCTCATCGGCGGTTACCACATGCTGAGCGGCTTTCCTACCGCTACCGGCGTTATTTGGTCAGCTGGACCTGACAATTGGAGTTATGGTGGTGTAGCATCAGATGATGCATACACCGGATCAAGCTCAAGTGACCAGCCAAACTTTGTTGCCATTGAAAACCACTCTAATGATGCGAATAATCCGTATCCTGAAGACAAGTGGCAATCAATGTACAATGGTATTCAGCGATGCAATGACGTGATTCGCGAAGTTCCATTGGTTAAAGATGGTTCAATGTCTGCGGCTTATGGAGCCGAAGTTGTTGGCGAAGCGAAGTTTTTACGTGGTGTATTTCATATGGAACTTGCAAAAATATTCCGCAATGTGCCTTATGTTGATGAAAACGTAACTTACGGAGCTGGTAATTATAATGTGCCTAACCCTGGCCCGATTTGGACTAACATTGAAGATGATTTTAAAGCTGCAATGGGCGACCCAACAAAACCAGGTTCAGTGGTACTTATAACACAGCCACAAATTGGCCGTGCCAATTATTATGCTGCCGAAGCTATGCTGGCACAAGCTTATATGTTTGATCATAAAGAATCATTGGCCTTACCATTGCTGACAGATTTGATTAATAATGGCAAGACTGCAGCTGGAGTAAAATACGCTTTTGAGCCCTACGAAAATAATTTTAACGCTCAGTATGATAACGGTCCAGAATCGGTTTTTGCTGTTCAAATGACTGTTAATGATGGTTCAAACGGTAATAATGGTAATCCGGGCTTAACGTTGGATTATCCTGTAGCCAATGGCCTTTGCTGCGGTTTCTATCAGCCGTCAATATCACTTGCAAACGCTTTCCAGGTTGATGCGAATGGTTTGCCATTTGTAGGCCCAAGTGTTGCACATCCTGGTGTTGGATCGTTTTTATATAACGATTACCAGCTTCCTTCTGACCACAATTACGGAACTGATGCTAAAAACCCTCAATTAGGTTATAGGGCAAGTTTTGTTACTGATGGAAATACTACTTATTCAGGAACACCATTTGTTCCGCCATCAAACGCTTTAGATCCACGTATCGACTGGACATTAGGTCGTTATGGCATCCCATATTTAGATTGGGGCTTATGCGGCGGCGAGCAATGGTCACGCGGTAACGTTTGTCCTTACAACCCTAAAAAGAATGTATTCTACATCAGCGTACACAGCAGCGTTAAAGACAACGTTTTAGGCTGGGATGGTGCTGCAGATAATGCTAACAACTATAACATGATCCGCCTTTCTCAAATTTATTTGTGGGCTGCCGAGTGTGAGGTTGAAACTGGTTCTTTAGCAAATGCCGAAGCTGATGTAAATGCAGTGCGTGGCCGTATGGTTAATCACCATGAATACTGGGTGCACACCTATATCGACAACAATAATCCTTCTGCCGGCTCTAACACAGGCGATGCTAATTTAGCTGCAAATTATAAGATTAGTTTGTATACTGGTCAGTTTGCCGCTAATGGTAAGGATTGGGCACGTGAAGCTGTACACATTGAAACACAGCTTGAAACAGGTATGGAAGGCAAACGTTTCTTTGACTTACAGCGTTGGGACCCTATTTATGGTGGTCATGAGCCTGCAGGTTATATGGCTGGAGTTGAGAATGCACACATCGATGCTACTTTAGTTGGCCGTTTCTCAAACACAAAAATTAATGGCGTGTTGCAGCCTGCTGCTCCTGATATGAACCCTAACGGTGTTAAAGCTAAATTCACTGCCGGAAAAAATGAACTTTTCCCAATCCCGCTTGCGGAAATTAATCTTGAAGGTGGTAAGTTGAAACAAAACCCAGGTTTCAATTAATCAATATAAAAACAACCAATACAAAAAAGGTGGTGATATGATATCACCACCTTTTTTTTTAACTTAGCACGTATTACATTAGGCAACCGGATTGCAGAATGAAAATGACTACCCTGCGTACTTACGTCGGGGTTCTATCTGAAAAAAATAATTTTAAATGAAAATTTCACCCTATTTATATTGTTTTATTCCCTTTTTATTTATCTCGTGCAAAAACAAAGCAACCCTTTTTGAACAAATTCCATCCTCTTATTCGGGGGTAACTTTTAACAATAAGATTATTGAAAACGACTCGATTAATCCCCTGGATAAACTCAATATTTATAACGGTGGAGGCGTAGGCATCGGCGATTTTAACAACGATGGCTTGCAGGATATTTACCTGGTTGGCAACCAGGTGCCCAATCGCTTATACTTGAATAAGGGGAACATGAAATTTGAGGATGTTACCAAAGAGGCCGGCGTTGGCGGCCTTGGTGGCTGGGGCAGGGGGGTAGCCATTGTGGATATTAATAATGACGGTTTACCGGATATTTACGTTTGTAATACGCTGTTGAATGATTCGGTAAAACGAACCAATTTACTTTATGTAAATCAGGGTCCCGATAAAAATGGGGTACCTCATTTTAAGGAAATGGCCAAAGAATATGGCCTCAATATAAATGTACACTCTACCATGGCTTCATTTTTTGATTATGATAACGATGGCGACCTGGATATGTACCTAACAGTTAACTCAGCGCAATCAACTGATAATACAAGCACCTTCAGGGCGGTTGTTACTGATGGCTCGAAGAACAGTACCGGCAGGCTTTACCGTAACGATTGGGATCCTGTTTTAAAACATGGCGTGTTTCATGACGTATCCAAACAGGCCGGCACAACCATAGAGGGTTATGGTCACGGAACCAGTATTGTGGATATAAATAGGGACGGTTGGAAGGATATTTACGTAACCAATGATTTTTTAAGTAACAACATATTATACATCAATAACCACGACGGTACATTTACCGATAAATCTAAACAATATTTCAAGCATACCTCAACCAGCGCAATGGGACAGGACATCGAGGACCTAAATAATGATGGCCTTGCCGATGTTTTTGAGCTGGATATGTTTCCGGAGGGCAATTACCGGAAAAAAATGTTCATGACTTCAAACTCATACCAGGTTTATAAAAATTTTGATCATTATGGGTACCAATATCAATATAACCGCAACACATTACAAATTAACCAGGGGCCGCGGGTAGGGGAGAACGATTCCATTGGAGATCCTGTTTTTAGCGAAACCAGTTTTTTTAGCGGGGTTGCACAAACGGACTGGAGCTGGTGCCCTTTAATGACCGATTTTGATAATGATGGCTTTCGGGATATTGTGGTCACTAATGGCTATCCCCGCGATGTTAATGATCATGATTTTACTACTTTCAGGGCCGAATCATACCAGATTGCATCAAAACAACAGATCCTGGATCAGATCCCTATAGTGAAAATTCCTAATTACGCCTTTAAAAATAATGGCAACCTGCAGTTTACCGACGTTACTAAAGATTGGGGACTTGAACTGCCAACCTTTTCAAATGGCGCTGCTTATGCCGACCTTGATAATGACGGTGATATGGACCTTGTGATTAACAATATTAATGACGAAGTACTTATCTACAAAAACACATCGCGCGAAAAAAATAAAAACAACAGTCATTATTTACATGTACAATTTACAGGTGGCCCGCAAAACAGGAATGGCATAGGTGCCTGGGCCGATATTTATTACAGCGGCAACAAACACCAGGTATATGAAAATACCCCGTATAGAGGTTACCTGTCAACAATACAAAACATAGCTCATTTTGGACTGGGCAATGTTACGCTGCTCGATTCGGTTGTTATCAGGTGGCAAAATGGAAAAAAACAGATGCTGAAAAATGTAAAGGCCGACCAGGTATTAAAGGTGAATATTGCCAACGCGACTGACAATTACTCCTTTAATCTTCCCAAAACAAATACGCAATCGTTATTCAAAGAAGTTACAAAATCAGTTGGAGTTAGTTATAAGCACCAGGAGGATGATGTGGCTGATTTTAATGTGCAAAAGCTTATCCCTCATAAATTATCACAATATACACCAGCGATAGCGGTAGGGGATGTAGATGGAAATGGCTATGATGATATGATAATTGGCGGCACGTCAAAGTATCCTGCACAGGTACTTCTACAGCAACCCGATGGTAAATTTATTCAGCGCGATCTGTTGCCCAAAACTGTGTATAACCCTTATATAAATATTAAAGATGAGGGCATGCTGTTATTTGATGCCAATGGCGACGGTTTCCCGGATTTGTATGTGGCCAGTGGCGGTTATGAAAATACGCCCGGATCGCCAAATTACCAGGACAGACTTTATATTAACGATGGCAAAGGTAATTTTACTGAAGCTGTGGGTGCATTGCCAAAGAATTTTACAAGCAAATTATGTGTAAAGGCCATTGATTACAATAAAGACGGAAAAATGGACTTGTTTGTATCTGGCAGGGTTGAACCGTGGAATTATCCTAAACCTGTTTCGAGCATGATTCTGCGTAACGACAGTAAGGATGGTAAGGTACAGTTTACAGATGTGACCGCATCCGTTGCGCCGGGCCTTAAAAACATCGGATTGATTTGCGATGCAACATTCTCGGATTTTGATAATGATGGCTGGCCCGACCTGATACTTACTGGTGAATGGATGCCGGTAACCTTTTTGAAGAATGACCACGGCGTATTTAAAAATGTAACTGATAATACCGGGATAAGCGATAAGCTTGGATGGTGGAACAGTATTGCAGCCGGCGACTTTAACCACGATGGTAAAATTGATTACATTGTTGGCAACGTGGGCTTAAACACTTTTTATAAAGGATCGGATAAATACCCGGTATATATTACTGCCAAAGATTTTGATAATAACGGTAGCTATGATGCCTTTCCGTCACTTTTCTTGAAAGACGAGAATGGCGAGTTACAGGAATTTCCGGCAAATACCCGCGATGACATTATAAAGCAGATGATAGGTATGCGCGTGAAATTTCAAAACTACAAATCATACGCCACAGCCACGATGGATTCGGTGATCACGCCCGAAATGCGTAAAGGCGCGATAAGATTGAAAGCTAACATGATGAAGTCGTGTTACCTGCGAAACGATGGTAATGGGAAATTTACCATGATCCCTTTACCGCTCGAGGCGCAGCTATCGGCCCTTAATGGGATGGTTGTTGATGATTTTGATGGCGACGGGAACCTGGATATAGCCATAAGTGGCAATGATTATGGCACTGAAGTAGGTACCGGAAGGTATGATGCCCTGAATGGTTTATTGTTAAAAGGCGACGGTAAAGGGGATTTTAAACCACTTTCCATCCTGCAAAGCGGCATTTATATCCCGGGAGATGGCAAAGCGTTGGTGAAATTGATGGGCGCAAAAGGTTCCTATCTATTGGCAGCCAGCCAAAACCGCGACGCCCTAAAAATATTTGCGCTAAAAAGAGCGGTAAAAACTGTTAAATTGCAGCCCCTGGATATGTATGCCACCATAAAGTATACGGATGGCAGAACAGGTAAGCAGGAATTTTACAACGGAACATCTTTCTTGTCGCAATCAGGAAGATTCTTTAACATCGATAAAACAATGCTTTCAGTTAAAATAACCGACAGCTATGGACATATAAGAAATATCCCCCTAAATTAATTATTGAGATGAACCAATTTAAATTAGCCGCTGTTTTAATGGCCGCAGTCTTTATCGTTGGGTGTTCGCCAAAAAAGAAGGCGCCCCTGTTGAGTGATGCCGACGTATTGCATCAAAACGAGAACCAGCTAACGCAGGTGATTATTTACGACGTATTTACCCCACCGGTGGCGGCGCGCATTTATGGATATACCGCCCTGGCATCCTATGAGGCCATGCGTTATGCTGATCCGAAATACAACTCTATCATCACCCAGCTAAAGGGTTTTGGGAAACCACCCGAACCACAAAAAGGGAAACAATATAATTTCGCACTCGCTGCTACGAAGGCTTTTTTTACGGTTGCCCATAAAGTTACTTTTTCGATAGACACTTTAAAGAAATACGAAGACGTGGTATACGCCATGTATAAAGATAACCTGGATGACTCCACCTACGCACGATCGGTTGATTTTGGCGAGCAAATAGGTAAGGTGATATTAAAAAGAGCCGCTGTTGATGACTATCCGCAAACCAGGGGAAAACCCAAATACCTGGGCGAAAACAGCCCGGCGAAATGGCGCCCGACACCACCTGACTATATGGACGGTGTGGAGTTTTGTTGGGGCGATATGAAGGTTTTTGCAATTGATTCATCTAAACAGTTTTCGCCGGGGCCACCGCCGCCATATAGCGACGATAAGAATAGCGCTTTTGTGAAACAATACACCGATGTTTACAATACCACAAAAAACCTGACGAAAGACCAGAAGATGATTGCCACTTATTGGGATGATAATCCGTTTGTTGTGCAGCACAACGGCCATTTGATGTTTGCCGATAAAAAAATAACCCCCGGTGGGCACTGGATCGGCATAACAACCATAGCATGCAAACAAACACATGCCAATGGGCCCAAAACTGCGCAGGCTTATGCCATGACTTCCATTGCACTTTTCGATTCCTTTGTTTGCTGTTGGGAGGTAAAATACAAATACAGTTACGCACGCCCGGTTACCAACATTAACGAAAAGATCGACAATAATTGGCTTCCCTTGCTTCAAACGCCTCCGTTTCCGGAGTACACTGCCGGGCATTCCACTATTAGCGCTGCCTCGGCAGTGGTATTAACACACGAGTTTGGCGAGAATTTTGCTTTTCAGGATACCAGCGACTTGCACTACATTGGCATGCAACGCCATTTCGACTCATTTTTAAAAGCGGCTGACGAAACGGCAATGAGCCGGTTTTACGGCGGTATCCATTATCTTAACAGCTCGCTTACCGGCGCTGATCAGGGAAAAAAGATTGGAGATTTTATTTGGAATAAATTAAAATTAACAAACTAAACGATTGAATTTTTTTATGAACCTCAAGAAGACTTATTTACTTACATTTTACATTATTTTATTATTTGGTTTATTAACGACAGGCATGTTGCTTAACGGTTGTAAGGGCAAGTCTTCGTATAAACTAACAGGCGATACTTTGGTTGATGGAAAAAATCTGGTACAAATTAATTGCACAAAATGCCATGCCCTGGTTCCTTTTGATGCGCTTAATAAAAACGTATGGAAACATCACGCATTGCCGTCAATGGCGCCTTACCTGGGTTTAACCGCATACCTTGGCGGTTACTACAAAGATGAAAAGGATACTTCGGGATTGGATTTGAATTCATGGCAAAATATTGTTTCCTATTATCAAAAAATTGCCCCTGATTCCCTGGCCCCGGCAAAAAAGCCCGCCGGAGTTGAACTGCTTCATGATTGGGCTGGCTTTACACTAAAAGCCCCTGCGCCGCTTAAGCAAAACTGTTTTACAACAATGGTGGCGGTTAACCCTAATAATCATAAAATATACACATCAGACGAAGAAACAAAAAAGATAACGGAATGGGATAGCCACTTTAACATGAAGGAAATGGCAACTTTACTGTCGCCCGCCGTAAATGCAATTTTTAGTAAAGATGCCGCCGGCGTTAACCAGGCTTTCTTTACAAGTATAGGCAGGATGGACCGGGCTGATTTCCCCAATGGAAGAGTGCTACAGTTTGATTTAGATTCAAAAAATAACAATCAAACTGTTGTAGCCGAAGACCTCGCACGGCCTGTACAAAGCACCCAGGGAGATTTTAATAAGGATGGTTTAGCAGATTTACTAATTTTAGGACAAGGGTATTTGAAAGGCGGCGTGTATTTATTTACGCAGAATAAGGATCATTCGTACAAGCAAACAACTATTACCGAAAAGCCAGGCGCAGTTCAGGCGATAGTTGGCGATTTTAATAATGATGGCTGGCCCGATGCTATGATATTGTACGGAAGTGGCGACGAGGGTGTATGGATGTATCTAAATGATCATAAAGGTGGTTTTACTTCAAAAAACCTGATGCACTTTCCACCGGTTTATGGATCAACCAGTATTCAGCTGGCGGATATTGATCATGACGGAAAACCAGATCTTATTTATACCTGCGGCTATAATTTTCATGACTCCCGTATATTAAAACCATACCATGGGTTATACATCTTTCAAAATACAGGCGACTGGAACTTTAAACAAAAATGGTTTTACCCCATTAATGGATGTACAAAAGCCATCGCGGCCGATTTTAAAGGTAATGGCCAGCTTGATATTGCCACCAGTGCTTTTTTTGCAGACTTGCAACATAACCCTGCCGAAAGTTTTATTTACTTTGAGCAGACCAGTCCTTTCAACTTTAAGGCACATGCTATCCCGGTTAACAAATATGGCCGGTGGATGAGTATGGATGTTGCAGATTATAACAACGATGGCAAGCCGGATATTTTACTGGGTAACTATTCAAACGGATACATGATTCAACCGATAGGCAAACCCCTGTGGGACGAAAAAACACCGTTTATCGTACTCGAAAACAACTTTAAGAAGTAAAATGCCCGGAAATAGAGCTGTGGGTGTTACGTAATAAAAATATTACGTATCATCCACCGCTCGTTTGGCGTTAAAAACGGCGTTCTGTTCGTTATTATAAATTTTCCATTCATATTTGCATTGCAAAACCAGTATCCAATGCAAATTAATAACAAGCGGGTGTTTCGTTTTTCTGCGCTGTCGGTTAAAAAGAAAGTTTTACTTATCGTTTTCGTTTTTACTGCATCGGTTGCTGTTTTCGTCGGTTGCAATAATACACCAACGCCTCCTACGCTTGAATCACAAATAGAGAACGGCAAAATACTTGCAAAAAAGTATTGTACCAGTTGCCACATGCTGCCAGACCCCGCTTTAATTGACCGAAAAAGCTGGATAAACGGGGTGTTGCCCGCCATGGGTAAAAACTTAGGCGCAAGGTTATTCATGGGGCAGTATTTTACAGATAAATCGTCTGCCATCAATATCAGCGATTGGCAGGATATAGTGACTTATTACAGCAATATTTCGCCGGTAAATTTAATCATGCCGAAACCAGCCGTTGCTCCTTTAAACGATTGGGCTATTTTTAGTGTTGAGAAACCCGTAAAAGTTAACAAGGTTATGCCGGCCATGACAACAATGTTAACCTATGACACCTTGAACCACAAACTTTATTCGGGCGATGCAGCGAATAATTTTTTTGAATGGGATGCCCGGTTGAATGCAAAGCTGGTTTATCGTTTCAATTCGCCGGTTACGGGGGCTGTTTACAATAAAAATCCTGATGGTTCAAACGAAGCCACAGTAACCACAATAGGTCAGCTGGCGCCCATAAACTCACATCTTGGTAAAGTGTATTCCCTTAATGTCGACAAAAGGAATAGCATTCCCACTTTGATAACCGATGGTTTGCCCCGCGCGGTAGCCAGCGTAGCTGCAGATTTTAATAAAGATGGCCTGATGGATTATGTTACCTGCGCTTTCGGTCACGATACGGGAGGGCTTTACCTGGTACAGCAACAGGCCGATCATACGTTCAAAAAAATCATAATCAGCAATATAGCCGGTGGTGAACAGCTAATTACAGGCGATTTTAACAACGACGGCTGGCCCGATGTAATGTGCCTTTTTGCCCAGGCCGATGAAGGCATCAGGATGTTTTTGAATGATCATCAAGGCGGTTTTACTACACAAACCATATTGCGTTTCCCGCCGGTTTATGGGTCAAGCAGTTTTCAGCTGGTTGATTTTAATCACGATGGTAAGCCGGATGTTTTGTACACCTGTGGCGATAATAGCGATTACTCGAAAGTATTAAAACCATATCATGGCGTTTATATTTTTACCAACCAGGGAAACTGGAAATTTAAACAGACCTATTTTTACCATTTGAACGGTTGCAGCAAAGCTATAGCGGCCGATTTTAAACATAACGGCAGTCTGGATATTGCAACAATTGCTTATTTCGCCGATTTTAAATATCACCCCCAGGAAGGTTTCACTTACCTGGAACAAACCAACCCTAATCAGTTTACGGCTCACGAGATCCCAATAAGCAACTATGGGCGCTGGCTGACCATGGCGGTAGCCGATATTAACCAGGATGGATATGATGATATTATTTTAGGCAATTTTTCGACCACTGGTCGCGGGCTGGTCAATCAATCGGGCTATACCCCCATGTGGGACATGCACATACCTGTAATTGTGCTGAAAAACAATGCCGGTAAAAGCAAATAGGCTTTTAGTTTCCGGTAATTTTTGATTTGATGGACCGGAGGTTATCCTCCTTTTTTTGCTGCCTCAATTTTATAGCGGATGCAGTAAAGTACTGGTGTTTCTCAAAAAACGTAACCTGTAATTTGTTCCAGTCGTTTTCATTGCTAACCACCGCGGTAAACAGGAACTCCCGGTATAAGCTATCGCTGATGGGAAAAAAATCATCGCGGCCCAGGTAATCAAGGTCGGCATCGCAGATGATTTGTTCCGAAAGATTTTTGGGTAACTGTGGTAATTTGGTCGCCATGATCATACCGCTGATCTTTTCAATATCGGCATCACTATAACCATATCCCGGCAAATACCGTGCTGCAATAACACACGAACTTTCCTCGTGTTCTTTTAGGCCTATGGTAAAACCCGCATCGTGAAATAAAGCCGCTGTAAGCAACAACAATAATTCGTTTTCAGTTAAATTCTCCATCCGGCCCAAGGTCTCAGCCGCGCCGTAAACATCCAGCACATGGTCGATCGTATGGTACGACAAATACCCCGGCAGTTCTTTTGTTAATTTATCCAGGATAAACGATTTGGCTTGTTCAAATTGCATCAAAAAAAGAGAGGTATCAGGGTTATAACTATTTGTACGTTTGCACTAATTTAAACGTTTTATTTATTTTAAGGCAGATAAAGTTTATCTGGCCGTTTTTTCGGACTCCCAATAAAGATGACAGCATCATATAACGTACTTCGTTCCCGGTTTTTCTGAATCATTTTAAAATAGTATAATAAAAAGATAAATTAGTACAGTATACCCATGCCTTTAGTTAGGTAGATTTACAACCATAAACGTGTAGGCTAAACACTATGTATTGCCCGGGCAGTCGATATCTTCGGCCCTTTGCATAAAATACTGTCTCTCCTAAAAAATATATTATATTGATGAAAAAAATCATTTTCCCTGTTGTTTTAAGCCTTTTGGGTAGTTCGCTTTTTGCACAAACAACTACTGTAAAGCAGGTTAAGCTTACCAATTTCGATCTTCAATCTTCGGCCCAGGTAAATTCAACGGGCGCCGAACTTTCAACTGTTCAATATCATTCGCCGGTATATTGGTTCCCTGTAAAAGTGCCTTCCACGGTGCTCACAGGTTTGGTGGCCAATCATATTTATCCCGATCCGTACCAGGGCCTTAATAATATGCTCATCCCGGATGCCTCTGATCAGTTTAATAAAGAATACAACCTCGAGCAATATAGTTTTTTGCCAAATGACCCCAATCCCTGGAAAAAACCATACTGGTACCGCACCACATTTAAAGTACCGGCTGGCGATAAGGGCCGTCATTTTCAGCTGATATTTAAAGGAATAAATTACCGTGCTGCTGTTTGGGTAAACGGAAAGCAAATAGCTGACTCCACACAGATGGCCGGTATGTTTGCTGATTATAACCTGGATGTAACCGCAGCCGTAAACACTGGCGGCGAAAATGCCCTCGCTGTAAAAATATACCCGCTTGATTATGCCGGATATCCTGCAAAAGAGCAATTACAAGCTATGGGCCCGTTTTATGAAAACGGTGGCCCTACGGGCGATATAGGAAAAAATGTAACCATGTTATGTTCCGTTGGCTGGGATTGGATGCCGCCGGTGCGCGACCGTAACATGGGGATATGGCAGCCCGTTTATCTGCGCACTACAGGTGCTGTTACCATTGGGCATCCAAAACTGGTGACTGATCTGCCAAACCTGCCGGATACAGGCGTAGCCAAGCTCTCATTGAACTTAACACTATCAAACCATAGCGCAGCCGAACAAAAAGGGAAGTTAACAATCAGCATAAAGCCGGAAAACTTTGTTGGTTTGCCGACGCAATTTTCGCAGAATGTGTCGGTTGCCGCTGAAGGCAGCTCGGTGGTTGATTTGAACGCCGATAAAGTTAGTCAGTTGCTAGTCCATCAACCGCATTTATGGTGGCCCAACGGCTATGGTAAGGCCAACTTGTACCGCATACGTTTGCAATATACCGATGCTGCCGGCATAGCCGATGATACCACCTTTGTATTCGGCATCCGTACTGTGGCATCAAAAGCTACTACGGTAAAAGGATTTGTGCGGCGCGAGTTTTTTGTAAACGGCAAGCGTGTGCATTTAAACGGCGGCGCCTGGGTGCCCGATATGATGGTAAATCGAGATTCGACCCGGTACGATTACGAAATGCATTTGTGCCGCAACGCCAATGTAAACCTGGTGCGTATTTGGGGCGGCGGCGTAACCCCTCCCGATGCATTCTGGAATGCGGCCGACAAATACGGCGAAATGGTTTGGAGCGATTTTTGGGTAACCGGCGATACCCAGGGCGAATTTAAAGGTTCGCCTGATTGGCCGATTGAAGGCAACGTATTTGTTAAAAACGTAGTGAGCACTATATTCCGGATCCGTAACCACCCCAGTTTATTGGTGTGGACAGGCGGTAACGAAGGCCACGCCCGTAAGGAGTTATATGATGCAATGCGCGATAACATCATAGCAATGGACGGCACAAGGCCGTTTATCCCGAGCTCATCAGGCTACGCCAAACTACCTGCAGGTTGGAAGGGATCATACCCGGATGATATGCCATCAGGCGTTTACAGCGGCGGCCCATACCAATGGCAGGATCCAAAAATATATTATAAAAAAGCCGATGTCGGCGGCGATTGGGTGTTTAAGGACGAAACAGGCATCCCCTCGCAACCGCCTTATACAACCCTGGCAAAAACTATCCCGAACCTCGTTTGGGATACCAAACTGCCTTTTCCACTGAATAATACCTGGGGCTACCATGATGCCTGTACCGGCGCGGCCAGGTTTGATTTATACAATGCTGAAATGGTGAAACGATACGGGCAACCGGCTACCATGCTAAACTTTTCGGATAAAATGCAGCTGATGAATTATGTGGGTTACCAGGGTATTTTTGAAGCTGCCGGCCATAAACTTACCGAGACCGGTGGTGTAATGCTTTGGAAACTGAACGCTGCCCTGCCAAGTGTGGTATGGCAGATATACGATTGGTATCTTGAGCCCAATGCGGGTTATTACGCTATGCAAAATGCCGTAGAGCCATTGCATATCCAGTTTAACCAGGATGACTCAACCGCGGCGGTTATCAATCGCATGCACCACGCGACGGGTCTGTTAAACGCTAAAGCTGATGTTTATAACATTGATAGTAAGCTGGTAAAATCTTTCAGCGTAAGTCATATTGGCCTTACTGATGAAGGAACACAGGAAGTGATACACTTAAAAGAGCTGTTAGCCTCCACCAAAGGGGTAAGTTTTGTTGTGCTTAACCTAACCAATGTGGCAGGGCAAACCGTATCGCACAACGTTTACTGGCTTGCGCCGGGTGATGATTTTAGCGCGATTAACAATATGAAACCCACTCAAGTGCAGGTTAAAGTATTAAAAACCGAAAAAGGCCAAACCGAAAATAAATGGACGCTAAAATTTACCAATAGCACCAATAAACTGGCATTTTTTATACGCCCGCAATTGATGAAAAACGGTGAAGAAGTAATGCCCAGCTATTGGACCGGCAATTATTTCAGCCTGGCGCCAAATGAAAGTATAACCGTATCGGTAAGCGCCCCATTGGCCAAACTTGGCGGCGTACAGCCAAATGTTTTGGTTGAAGGCTGGAACCTGGATAAACAAACGATAGCCCTTCCGGCTAAATAAGAAACAATTAATCCAAACAATTACAGATGCAGGGCCTCCCGGAAGCGGGAGGCTTTTGTGTGAAAAGACGACTTTTTCGAAAATGTATCGAAAATATGTTCCGTAGGAACATTTTGTGGATAGAAAAAAAGGATCCTTTTGTTTTTCGTTCCGCATGAACAATTGGTTTTTACCGATTTATATTGAACAGGCGAAACATTCTCAGTTTAATGCAGTAGAGACACCAGGCGTTCCTATGGAACGCAAATTATTTCGGAATTAAAATTCTACCAACCAAATGTTCCTACGGAACATATTGCAAATTTGAAAAATCATTAATGCAATTCTTTTGGTGTTAGGGCTTTTTCGCTCATATGTGTTTCGCCTATGTTCCGTAGGAACATCTGGTCGGTAGAAAAAAAAATCAATTTTATTTTTCGTTCCGTAGGAACGATTGGTGTTTTTCTTTAATTTGCTTTTGATAACCTTAATGACCTAAGCCCAATAGTTATACACAAATCCATATTCAGTTCGTTTTTGCTGTAAAATATCGTGCAGCACTCATCGGCGTTGATTGGAAAGAAAGATTACATCAATATATAACCGGTATTTTTCAGGAGAATGGTCACAAAATGCTTCAAATAAACAGCATGCCTGATCATATTCATATTTTTATCGGGATGAGACCACATCAATCTATATCATCGTTAATTCAAAATGTAAAAACGGAAAGCAGCAAATGGATAAAAGACCAAAACTTATGCAGCTCTCCATTTGCATGGCAGGAAGGATATGGGGCATTTTCTTATGCCAAAAGTCAGGTCCCAAATGTGATTCGTTATGTTCAGAACCAGGAAAAACACCATCAAAAATTATCGTTTTTAGATGAGTATCGAAAAATGCTGACACTATTTAATATTGAATGGGATGAGCGCTACATTTTCAAGGAGCCGGAATAATACCAAACGTTCCTATGGAACGTATTTTTCAAAATTCAATTTTGCTACCGACCAGATGTTCCTACGGAACAATGGGAAAAAATCTATAGTCTAACAGGACGAAAAGCATCGAGTAATTTTAATCGAAACAAAACCTATTTCATTTCCAAATACTCCTCCCCCGAAATAACCGGCACCAAAAGCTCTGCCTCCTCATCGCTGAACAACCGCGATCGTATCATAAAACGTAAACCCAAAGGTATCTCCAGAGAAAAACTCGAACCGCGGCCTTTGGTCACATCAAGGGTAAGGTGGGTATGCTGCCAGTATTCAAACTGGTCTCGGCCCATAAAAAAAGCGCAGCCGTCTATGTCACCTAAATAAACATCGCAGCCGCCGACCTTAAAATCACCTTTTTCAAAACACATTGGTTGCGAACCATCACAGCAGCCACCGCTTTGATGAAACATCAGATCGCCGTGGGCGGCGCGTAATTGTTTTATCAGATCGATGGCAGTGAGTGTAGCGGCTATTCTTGTTATATTTTCCATCATAAAAATAAAAAGGGCATCGCAGCCAAAGCCACGATGCCTGTTCAAACAAATCAGTTAATACTAAAAGAAACCTAATTTTTTCTTATCATAAGAGATAAGCATATTTTTATTCTGACGGTAGTGACTCAACATCATTTTGTGCGTCTCGCGGCCAAAGCCCGATTTCTTATAACCGCCAAATGGTGCGTGTGCCGGATAAGCATGGTAGCAATTTACCCAAACACGGCCTGCCTGTATAGCACGCGGAATTTGATATAGTTCGTGTGCGTCGCGCGTCCAAACACCGGCGCCAAGGCCGTAAAGCGAATCATTGGCAATTTCAATGGCCTCTTCAACCGTTTTAAAGGTGGTTACGCAAACTACAGGCCCGAAGATCTCTTCCTGGAAAACACGCATTTTGTTATGTCCTTTAAGCAACGTTGGCTGTATGTAATAACCTTCGCTCAGTCCGTCGATATATTTTTTCGCACCGCCGGTTAGCACTTCAGCGCCTTCTTCCTTGCCTATTTCGATGTACGACAGGATTTTCTCGTATTGATCCTGTGAGGCCTGTGCACCCATCATGGTTTCGGGATTCAGCGGGTTGCCCATTTTTATGGCTTCCACACGCTCAATAACACGTTCAATAAAACGATCGTATATGCTTTCGTGTACCAGCATGCGCGAAGGGCAGGTGCATACTTCGCCCTGGTTTAAGGCAAACATGGCGGATCCTTCAAGACATTTATCGAAAAAGTCATCATCGGCGTCCATTACGCTTGGCATAAAAATATTTGGTGATTTTCCACCCAGCTCCATCGTAACCGGGTTAAGGTTTTCTGATGCATATTGCATGATGAGCCTGCCCGTGGTGGTTTCGCCGGTAAAGGCTACTTTAGCCACGCGCGGCGAGCTGGCCAGCGGCTTGCCAGCCTCGGGCCCAAAGCCCGTTACAATGTTAATTATTCCTGCCGGGATAACGTTTTTAATCAAATCCATCAGGATAAGCAAACCTACCGGAGTTTGTTCAGCCGGCTTCATGACTACGGTACATCCAGCAGCTATGGCGGGCGCCATTTTCCAGGCAGCCATCAGTAACGGGAAATTCCAGGGGATGATTTGCCCTACAACGCCAATTGGCTCGTGAATGTTTAACGACACGGTATTCGAATCCAACTCGCTTACCGAACTTTCTTCGGCCCTGATCACGCCCGCATAATAACGGAAATGATCAATCGCCAGCGGAAGATCGGCAGCCATTGTTTCCCGTATCGGTTTACCATTGTCAATGGTTTCAACGGCAGCAAGGTAATTCAGGTTGTCCTCCATTACCTGCGCAATTTTCAGCAATACATTGCTTCTTTCGGCAGGTGATGTGCGCGACCATGTTTTAAACGCCTTGTTAGCAGCATCCAGCGCCAGTTCAATATCTTCCTTACCCGAACGTGGTACGCTGGTAAAGGCTTGGCCGTCAATTGGCGAAATACTGGCAAAATACTCGCCCTTAACAGGCCCTATCCATTCGCCGCCTATAAAGTTGTCGTAACGATCTTTAAATTTCGGGCGTGCCACCAGATGTTCGGTTTCCAAAAGTGTTTCCATGATTTTTTTGTTTTAATTGGTGGTATAAAATTAGGTGCTTTATCTGGCGACTTTTATGCACTATCGTATCAGGTTTGTGTATTAAAATATTAAAATGTGCGCGGTATCATTTTTATCAGTGAATAAGTAATTAACTTAGTTATACCAATTATTTCGCCGAAACAACGTTACTTAATTATACAAAGGCCATTGTTTACCATGCAGCAAAAGTTCAAACCTCATTTGGTGCCGCTACAGCCTGTAAAGGACCTTAAAACACTGGTCGAGAGCCGGTCGGTTTATACGATGCAGAATTGCGAGCTTAACGTTTTTGAAACGCGGCAGCACTCCGAAAACGTTAAATTGGTTTTTAATGATATGGTGCTTACCACCATGATTCGGGGCAAGAAAGTAATGCATCTATTCGGTTCCGAACATTTTGATTACCTGCCAGGCGAATCGGTTATAGTACCGGACAATGAAGAAATGGTGATTGATTTTCCGGAAGCTGATTTGGATAACCCGACTCAATGCATTGCCCTTGCAGTTGATGCCGCGATGTTAAAAGATACCTTATTGCTCTTGAACGAAAAATATCCCAAAACCGAAAAGCAGGACAGTTGGAATATCGACATCTCCTGTTTCCATCTGCAAAATTCAATGGAAGTTACCTCAGCCATAAACCGCCTGGTGAATATCAGTACCGAAAACATAGCCGCAAAAGATGTATTGGTTGATTTTACGCTAAAAGAACTGCTCATCCGCCTGATGCAAACCCAGGCCCGCACGCTCTTGCTGGATAGCTACAACAACAATACTGCAACCAATCGTTTTGCCGCTGCGGTTCAATACATAAAAGCGCATATCAGCGAAGAAATCACCATTGATAAGCTGAGCAATTTGTGCTGCATGAGTAAACCCAACTTTTTCAGGTGCTTTAAACGGGAGTTTGGCATAAGCCCCGTTGACTTTATTTTACACGAGCGGATAAAAATGGCCAAATCCATGTTGAAGGACCAAAATGTTTCCATTGGCGAGGCGTGCTACGCCGTTGGTATCAACAACCTGAGTTACTTTTTTAAGCTGTTTAAACGGATTGAGGGTAAAACGCCGAATGAATTCAGGAGGGGACTGAATTAATTGTTTCTTCCGATTTTGCGGATGATTATTTACTTTTGATCGGATAGCCTAAAAACCTAAATCAATTGTTATGAGACTTTTATTTATTAGCTCTTTAATGTCCTGGGACTGGATTGTAATCTCCTGTATATTCGGAGTACCTGGCGCTATTATAGGTTCTAATAAAAAAATTGGTGCTTTGGGTGGATTTCTTCTGGCGTTCTTCCTGAATATAATTGGTATAGTTATTTTGATATGTGCAAAGTCCAAAAACGTCGAACATCCCTTAATTACACAAGAATCAATCCCCGATCAACTAAAAAAATATGAGGATTTGCTGGATACAGGCGCGATTACAGAGGCCGAATATAATTTGCAAAAGAGCAGGCTTTTAAATCAACAGCCAATATAGTAAACAGGTTAATTAGCTTTGATACCTACCAATTACGTCTATTTCGCTAATTTGGCCCATTGTTTATGAAAAGTTGTGATGTTTTAGTTGTAGGCGCTGGGGCAACCGGTTTGATGGCGGCACATATCCTCGCCAAAGCCGGAAAAAAGGTAACCGTATTGGAGGCCCGCGACCGCTGCGGTGGCCGTATCCACACCATTGATGATATCGAGCTCGGCGCCGAATTTATCCATGGCGATTTACCGGTTACCTTAAATTTGCTGAAAGAAGCCGGGATACCTATGCAGCCAGCCAGCGGCGAAATGTTGTATTACCGGAACGGTAAGTTTACTGATGAAGGTGGTTTTATGGATGACTGGGGTCTGCTGATGGAAAAACTCCAAAAGCAGGAAAAGGATATCAGTATAAATGAGTTTTTAGCCAACGAATTTCCCGGGGATGAATACAACGACTTAAAAAATTCGGTGAGACAGTTTGCATCCGGCTACGATACTGCCGACCCAGACACAGCAAGCACTTTTGCCTTACGCAGCGAATGGTTTAACGATGATGAAGGCGCCCAGCACCGTGTTAAGGGTGGGTATGCTGCGATGATAGATTACCTGGAAAGGGAAATCAACAATGTCGGCGGAAAGATCATTATAAATTCCGTGGTGAAAGAAATTGAGTGGGCGCGAGGAAGGGTAAAAGCCATTACTGCCGATGGTAACGTTTTTGAAGCTAAAAAACTGCTATTGGCATTGCCATTGGGTGTTTTGAAGGCTGATAAAAATGGAAAAGCTGCGATTACTTTTACGCCACCTATACCCATGCAAATGGACGCCATCAGTAAAATGGGTTTTGGCGCCATCATCAAAGTGTTGTTGAAGTTTGACGAACCCTTTTGGGAAGACAAACAAACCGAAGCCTTAGCCGGTAAAAGTTTAAAAACGATGGCTTTTTTGCTGTCGGATGAAGAGATCCCCACCTGGTGGACACAGGCGCCGCAACATAGCTCTGTTTTAACCGGCTGGCTTGGCGGACCGGCTGCCGCTGCAAAGAAGCACCTGAGCGATGAAGAACTATTGAACCTGTCCTTGCAATCACTGAGTAACATATTTAAGCGACCTGTAGCAGAACTGAAAGGTAAAGTGCTTGCTTCTTTCGTATTAAATTGGACGATTGCCCCCTATACCCTTGGATCGTATGCGTACGATACCGTTGAATCATCGACATCACGGAAGATACTGGAAGAACCAGTGGAAAACACCCTGTTTTTTGCTGGTGAGTATTTATATGAGGGCCCCGCTATGGGAACTGTGGAGGCTGCGCTTACAAGCGGGAAAGATGTAGCAGGTAAAATGCTCAGTTAATATTCTTTGACTAAAGTTTCCAACGGAATATGTAACTCATTATACAATTTCCTCACCATGCTTAGGTTTAGTTTTCGAGTCATTCCAAATATGTCACTAACTCTACTTTTGAATCCGAGAATTTGAGCAAGGTCCTTATTGGTCAATCCCTGTTGTTCCATTCTGTATTTGATGGCATCTAAAGGGGTCGGGGCACTGATGACATAATGTTTATCTTCATATTCCTTTATTAAAAGCGCTAATACATCTGCCTCATCACTTTCATCCGATCCATTTTTTGCCTGAAAGATCTCTTCAAATCTCTCGAGTGATTGTTGATACTCCTTTTTTGTTTTAATTATTTTAAGTTTCATGTCTCAGAAATTTGGATTATTTTTTTCTTTTAGGTTTAAAGATGTCAATTGTCTCAGCATCAACTTTATCGTATTCAGCATGAGTTCCAATAAATTTAATAAATACCCATCCCTTTTGATAGTTGATTTCTGCTATAAGCCTGTAATCGTTATGATTGATGCCAAAAATAGCCCTGTCATTTTTAATTGTTCGCGCGGTATTAAAATCTTTAACAATATCACCTGGTTTTTTCCAAGTTTTTGAACCGATATCATGATACCATTTCTCTAATGTTTCCTTACAGTCAGGGTGCTTTTCATAAAATGAAATCAGTGAACTTCGATTGTATATGTTCATAATCTAATCTATTCTATAATGCAAATATACAAAAAGTAACCAATTTGGTTACTTTACTTGGGGCAATTATTATTAATAGTTTCCTGCTGAAGTTTATTAAGACATCGACGTTTTAAATTCCCCAATAATTCCCCGAAATAATGATCATATCCAGCAACTTGATGGTATTATCGTAATAATCAAAGTCCTTCATTTTAAAACCCATGGTATAATCCCAAACATGGTTTAGCCATACCTGGTTTTTTTGATCAACCATGGCCGAAACGCCAAACGGTGCAATAAAACTCAAGGCCTCAAAATAGCGCCCTTTAATATCATTACCATCCAGTGTATAGCCTGCTGATAGATTATAGGTATTATTACCGGTGGTCGACCTTATCCAGCGGTTTATTTTGGCTACCATTTCTTTTGCGCGTTTATCGCCGGTTAATAAATAATCGGCGCCAATTCGCCAGGGAACCCGACAGGCATTGTAGTTGTAATAACCATCGTACCGCGACTCAAGATAATTGGCACGGGCTGGTGCTGGTTTTTTGTTGATGCCGACGATAAAATCGGGGACCAATCCGGCATCTGGGCTGTATTTGTCCTGCATCGTTTTAAATAATTTATAACCCGCATCAATAGCCCTCTTCCATCGTTCATCGCCCGTTGCCTTTTCAAAGGCTTTAAAATGCGAAGGCATAAAATCGGACGAGCGGGTATCAAAGTAATCCTTACTCTCATCTTCTATCGCATCGCTCATGATAACCGACCATGTTTTGTGATTGATCTCGAATTTCATAATAGCGTCGATCGTTTGTTTCGCCGACTGCAGGTAATCAATTTCGCCCTTACTGCCCCATTGCTTATCGGCTAATAAAAGGGAGTACGCAATATCCATATCGCCATCAGTTGCCGAGGTGTTATCAGCATTCTTCCCATTTTTATTTTGCGCCCAGGCCATTAAGTATTTACTTTTGGCGGATGGGTGCGCGCGGCAATAGCGTAAGAGTTCATCAAAATTCTCCCTTGCGGCATTGTCATGCGTGGCCATCAACACGGTAATGATCATGCCATAACCCTGTCCTTCGGAAACGCATTGCCGGTTGCCTTTTTCTTCAAACCAAATATATTCTTCATCAGCATCGGGTACACGTTTGATATAACGGGTTTTCCATTGCCGATAAAAATTTGTAACAGCATCGTCCAATTGGGTTTGTGTAATATGGTTGGGTTTTATGGTGCCCTGTACATATTTTATGTGTTGCGGAAAGGGCAATAGAGCTATTTGCGCCGATACCGCACAACAAAAAAAAGCTTGTATTAAAAAGAAAAAGAGGTATTTCATTTAACTGACGATCACTTTTAGGGCAATATACCTTATTGGTTAAATATGGTTACGGCTAATGATGTTTTTTAATTACAGCAGATAGCCTGGGTACATTTGCATGGCCTTATATCCGTCATAATAACGCAATAATATCTATATTTAATACATCAATTATGTGGTTTCCGGCCTGTTTGAACAATCGTAACAGTGATAATACTTTCTATTGTGTCATTTATACACTACAAAAAATTAATTTTGCCCGTCCCTTTAATCAAATGTAATGTTCAAAGGAAATCTTAAATATATCTGCCTTGTTTGCTTCACCGCTTTTTTTATCACCAAAGCAAAAGGTCAGCAAAAAACACTTAACATAAAAGAAGCCGAACAAATTGCACTCGCCAATTACGGGAGCATAAAAGCCAAGGCGAATCAATTGAATGCGTCAAAAGCATTTTTAAAAGAAACAAAAACCGAGCAACTGCCCGACGTAACGTTTTCGGCACAGCAGGACTACGGAACGGTCAATTCGCAATTTGGCCCGTCGTATGGTTACAAGGGCCTCAGTGTGTCATCATCAGGGCCAATTTTGGCTAATCAAAACTGGAATGCCGGCTTCGGCTCGCTTTACCTGAGCAATGTAAGCTGGGACTTTTTCTCCTTCGGTAAAGCCGTCGAAAAAGTTAAAGTGCAGCAATCGGCAGTAGCATTAAACGAAACCGATTTGGTGCAGGAACAATTTCAGCACCAGGTGCGGGTTGCAGGTACTTATTTAAACTTGCTTGCGGCCCAACAATTAACCAAAGCACAGCAGGATAACCTCGATCGCGCCATCGACCTTCAAAAAGTGGTAGTTGCCCGTGTGAAAAACGGATTAAATGCCGGCGTTGATTCTTCACAGGCCAATGCCGAAGTATCAAATGCGCGGATAGCCCTCACCAATGCAAAGGAAACGGAGGAAGAGCAAAGCAACCTGCTTGCACAATATATGGGCATTGCCCCGCAGGAATTTGCGCTCGACAGCACTTTTGTTACCAAAGCGCCAAACAACGCCGACGCACAGGCAACTGTAAACCCAGACCAGCACCCTGTACTGCGTTTTTATCAAAACAGAATAAACATAAGCGATGAGGAGGCTAAATATTTAAATACATTCAGCTACCCTACATTTTCCTTTTTTTGGTGTTTACCAGGGCAAAGGATCTGGTTTTAATGCCGGGTATGGTTCAAATCCGGGTGATTATAGCAGCAGCTATGGCGCCGGGGCCAATCCAACACGGTTTAATTACTTGCTGGGGGTTGGCGTCACCTGGAATATTACCACGCCATTCAGGGTGCGTTACCAGGTAAAATCGCAAAAATATACTTCGGCACAATACCAGGACGAATACAACCTGGTTAACGAGCAGTTGCATGATCAACAGGCCCTTGCCGAAGTACGGATAAGTAATGCCCTAAAAAATTTTCGCGAAGTGCCTGAAGAGGTGCGCGCGGCTACCGATGCTTACAACCAAAAGTTTGCCTTATACAAAAACGGTTTAGCCAACATTGTTGATTTTACCCAGGCGCTGTATGTACTAAACCGTGCCGAGGTAGATAACTATATCGCTAAAAATAATGTATGGCAGGCGGTACTGTATAAAGCTGCCGCAACCGGCGATTTTGGAATTTTTATTAATAACTTTTAACACAATCACAAGTAATGGGGATGATTAAAGGAGCGCTGCAAAGGCCAATCACCATATTGGTTATAGTAGCTGGATTGTTTTTCTTTGGTATAAACGCTATACGGAGTATTAAGATTGATATTTTCCCAGATCTTAACCTGCCGGTAATTTATGTTTCGCACCCATACGGCGGTTTCACCCCCGACCAAATGGAGGCCTACTTTGGCAAGCCTTATGTAAACTTACTGTTGTTTGTTTCGGGGGTAAAAAGCATCGAAACAAAAAATATTCAAGGGCTTACCCTTATTAAAGTTACCTTTTACGAAGGTACCAACATGGCGCAGGCTGCTGCCGAAATAACGGCGTACACCAACCGGGCGCAATCCTCGTTTCCACCAGGTTCGCAGCCGCCTTTTATTCTCCGGTTTGATGCTTCTACACTACCTGTGGGTCAGCTGGTTTTGAGCAGTCCTACCCGAAGCAACAATGAGCTGCTCGATCTGGCATCGGTTTATGTGCGCTCGCAATTTACCACCGTTCCGGGCCTGGTAGCGCCGGCCCCTTTTGGGGGTAACCAGCGTACCGTGGTTATTAAGGCCGATCCGGAATTATTGCGAGCCCATAATTTAACGCCGGATCAGCTGGTGCTTGCCATGCGCGATAATAACTTGAACACACCTGCGGGTAACGTGCGTATGGGCGACCTTAACTATTTGGCCCCAGCCAATACTACCATAAAAACTATCCCCGATTTTGGCAATATCCCGTTGTTCAAAAATGGCGTGCAAACGGTGTTCTTACATGATGTAGCTACTGTTGAAGATGGTGCCGATGTAACCGCCGGCTATGTTTTGATAAATGGTAAACGGTCGGTTTATTTGCCTATTACCAAATCAGCAACGGCCTCCACCTGGGATGTGGTACAAAGCCTCAAAAAGGCCATTCCGCGTTTCCAGGGCTTATTGCCACCCGATGTTAAGCTTTCCTTTGTGTTTGACCAATCGGTGTATGTGATTAATGCGGTCAAGAGTTTGGCCGAAGAGGGCGCCATTGGTGCGGTGTTGACCGGTTTAATGGTATTGTTATTTTTGGGTGATAGACGCGGTGCGCTCATCGTGATTTTAACCATACCCACCTGCGTTATATCCAGCGTATTTTTCCTGTACCTGTTTCATCAAACCATCAATATCATGACGCTGAGCGGTCTTTCGCTGGCCATAGGTATTTTGGTAGATGAATCAACGGTGACCATCGAAAATATTCACCAGCACTTTGATATGGGCAAGCCGAAAGCCCTGGCCATTTGGGATGCCTGTAAGGAAATCGCCTTTCCCAAGTTATTGATCTTGTTTTGTATCCTGGCCGTATTTGCACCGGCATTTACCATGACGGGTATCCCGGGTGCATTGTTTTTGCCTTTATCATTGGCTATTGGTTTTGCCATGATAGTTTCCTATATGCTTGCGCAAACATTTGTGCCCATTATGGCTAACTGGATAATGAAAAATGAACATGAGGACAAAAGCCACGCCGATGGTTACGCTATGGACGATGAAGGCGACCCATGGGAGCAAAAAGAAAAAGCGCTTAAAAAGCACGCCGAAGAAAAAAACGCATCAAAATTCGACAGATTCAGGATGCGCTTCCTGGCTTTGATAGACTGGATGATGGTGCGGAAAAAGGTCATCGTTATATTTTACCTGGTAACAGCATTTGGCTTTGCCTTTTTACTCTTTAGTATTATTGGGCGTGATGTGTTGCCAAAAGTTAACTCAGGCACCTTCCAGGTGCGCTTGCGCGGCGCCGACGGTACCCGTTTGGAACGCACTGAAGCAAGTACGATCAAAGCTCAGCATATATTGCAGGACCTTGTGGGCAAGCAGAATATTACCATAACATCAACCATGGTAGGGCTGCACCCCGGGTCGTTTTCAACCAACCCAATTTATTTGTTTATGGCAGGTCCGCAGGAGGCTGTTATGCAGGTTCAGCTGGCCGAAAGCTATAAGACAAATTTACAGGAACTGGAAGACCGTTTCAGGGCGGCGATGAAAAAGGCGCAACCGGATGTCAAGATGTCTTTTGAGCCGATAGAATTAACCGATAAAATTTTGAGCCAGGGATCGCCGACGCCTATCGAAGTTGCACTGTCGGGTAAGGATAAAAAACAAAACGTGAATTATGCATTTAAAATAATGCGGAAGCTGGATAGTATTGATTACCTGCGGGATGTACAGATAGGTCAATCCTATAAATATCCTGCCATCACCATTGATATAGATCGTGTGCGGGCAGCAGAATTAGGGGTAGGGGTAAGCGATATTTCCCGTACACTGGTGGCTTCAACATCTTCCTCGCGCCTTACCGAAAAAAATGTATGGCTTGATCAAAAGGTTGGTTTGAGTTACCTGGTGCAGGTCGAGGTGCCTGAGTATCAAATGTCGAGCCTCGATAATATAAGAGAGATTCCGGTGCTGCCCAATCAGCCGCGCCCTGTTTTGGGTGATATAGCTACCGTGAAGATTGACACTACCAATGGCGAAAATGATGATATTGGTTCTATCCCAACATTATCGGTAACCGCTAATATTAACAAAAAGGACCTGGGAACAGCTACCAATGATGTGCAAAATGCAATCAAATCATTAGGAAAGCTGCCGCACGGCTTAACCATGGAATTGCATGGCATGAGCCAAACACTTACCGACACGCTGGATAGTTTACAAACAGGTTTGCTGGTAGCTATTTTGGTTATCTATTTAATGCTTGCCGCCAACTTCCAGTCGTTTAAAGTATCGCTTATTGTGCTGGCAACTGTCCCCGCTGTATTAGGCGGGTCCTTAATGCTGGTTAAACTGACGGGCGCAACGCTCAATCTGCAATCATACATGGGAATGATCATGTCCGTCGGGGTGTCCATATCAAATGCGGTGTTATTGATAACAAATGCCGAAGAATTGCGAAAACACAATGGCGATGCCATGAAATCAGCACGCGAGGCAGTAAGCCTTCGTATCAGGCCCATCCTGATGACCAGTTTGGCCATGATTGTGGGCATGATCCCAATGGCATCCGGCCTGGGTGAGGGTGGCGACCAAACGTCACCACTTGGCCGCGCGGTAATAGGCGGATTGTTTGCATCAACATTTGCAGCGCTGCTGATTTTACCTTTGGCTTTTGCCTGGATACAAGGCAATGCCACAACCAACTCTGTTTCACTTGACCCCGAAGATAAAGAAAGTAAATTTTATGTCCCTTTGCACCACACCGAACATCATGAAAAATAAAATAGGTACTGTTTTAACAGCGATAGTTATTTGTACCGTTGTGCTTAGCTCATGCGGCCCCGATAAAAAAGAAAAAGAAGAACAGGAACAAACTGTAAAACAGGAGAACGCCATTGATACGCCCTCGGTTACCTTGGCGCCGGTTGTCAAAGGCAAATTAACTGCTACCATAGCCATCCCCGGTGAACTGATTCCTTACCAGGAAGTTGATCTGTACGCTAAAGTTAACAGCTATGTAAAAACGCTGCTGGTTGATATAGGTTCGCAGGTACACCAGGGGCAATTGCTGGCTACGTTGGAGGCTCCCGAAATTAATTCGCAGTTAAGCGAAGCCGAATCGCGTATAAAACAAATGGAAGCGGTTTACATTGCCAGTAAGGCAACGTACGACAGGTTGTACAATACGAGTAAAACACCGGGAACTGTTTCGCAAAATGATTTGGAGCAGGCTGAAGCCAAAAAGAACTCGGACCTGGCAAATGTTGATGCCGCTAAATCATCATATAAAGAAGTTGCCGCAAATTTAAACTACCTGGCCATAAAGGCGCCATTTGACGGCGTAATTACCGCCCGTAATGTAAATTTGGGCGCATACGTTGGCCCGGGTGGTAAAGGTACTGATCCGCTTTTTGTTTTACAGGATCAAAACCGGATGCGCCTGGTAGTTTCGGTGCCCGAAAATTATACGGGCGGCTTAAGCGATAAAAACAATGTGACTTTTACCGTTGCCGCTTTGCAAAACCAGAAATTTACAGCACAGATAAAACGCCTGGCGGGTGCCCTGGATGTGAAACTCCGGTCGGAACGCCTGGAAATGGATGTTTACAATAAAGACAAAAAGCTTTTGCCGCATATGTATGCCGATGTAAATGTACCACTGCCATCGCACGACAGTACGCTGCTGGTACCCAAAACTGCCGTGGTAACTTCAACCGAAAAGGTTTTTGTTATAAAAGTGACCAATCACAAAGCCGAATGGATTGAAGTGAAAAAAGGTTTCCAGGCCGGCGATCAGACCGAGATATACGGCAAACTGGAAAAAGGCGACCAGGTTGTCAGCAAAGCATCCGACGAAATAAGGGATGGTTCTAACGTGAGGTACTGATTTAGTCGGAAAGTCGGAAAGTCGGAAAGTCGGAAAGTCGGAAAGTCGGACTTTCGCTTTTTTTGGGGCATACGAAAGCAATTTCGATGTTTAACATCAAAACAAAACAGTACTATCAGAATTAGATTACCGTAGTAACGCCGCCGGATAAGCCAATGAGAAACCAGTTCTTGTTTTCGA
>Ga0206865_1023_pt1 | contig 52260 bp, 44 predicted proteins | sample Alteio_BWOrgCont_39_FD_152628 | JGI IMG/M metagenome (GOLD analysis project Ga0206865, IMG submission 152628) | Enriched cells from forest soil in Barre Woods Harvard Forest LTER site, Petersham, Massachusetts, United States -... | ecosystem: Environmental > Terrestrial > Soil > Temperate forest >...
GAATCATTATGGCAAAAGCATTAGTTTCTATCATTATGGGTTCAAAATCTGATTGGGCAATCATGGAAGAAACGAGCCTCATGCTCGATAAATTAGCTGTCCCCCATGAAGCTCGGGCCTTGTCTGCGCATCGCACACCCGATGCATTATTCGACTATTTAAAATCAGCTGAAGAGCGTGGTGTTGAAGTCTTTATTGCTGCAGCTGGCGGAGCTGCGCATTTGCCTGGTGTAGTCGCAGCAAAAACATTATTACCGGTATTAGGTGTCCCTATGCCGTCATCAACATTTACTAACGGCCTTGATGCACTTTTATCGATTGTGCAAATGCCCGCAGGAATTCCTGTAGGTACGTTTGCTGTCGGTAAAGCAGGCGCCATAAATGCAGCTATTTTCGCAGCAGGTATACTCGGAAATAAATATCAGGAGTATCGTGATGCGGTCCGTAAGTATCGCGAAAAACAAGCCCAAACCGTATTAGAAAATTCCGTGCTAAAAGGATAACCTATGTTTCATTATCCACCTCTTCGTGAGTTTGATCCTGCCATTTGGCAAGCTTTAGAAAATGAAAAGCAGCGCCAAGAAGACCATATTGAACTCATCGCATCGGAAAACTATGTTAGCCCTAACGTCTTGGCGACGCAGGGATCTGTCTTGACTAATAAATATGCTGAAGGTTATCCGGGTAAGCGTTATTACGGAGGGTGTGAATTTGTTGATGTCGTAGAAAGTTTGGCAATAGAGCGAGCAAAGAAATTATTTGGCGCTGCTTATGTCAATGTGCAGCCGCATTCTGGTTCACAAGCAAATAACGCTGCTTATGCTGCCATGATTCAACCGGGGGATGTGGTATTAGGAATGAGCCTTGCTCATGGTGGCCATTTGACTCATGGGTCACCTGTTAATTTTTCTGGGAAACTTTATAAATTTTATTCCTATGGCATACACGCTGATACTGGCGAGATTAATTATGAAGAAGCTGAAAGCTTGACACAGCAACATAAACCTAAACTGATTGTGACGGGATTTTCTGCTTATTCGCGTATTGTTGATTGGCAGCGGTTTCGCGATATTGCAGATAGTGTAGGCGCTTATCTGATGGCGGATATTGCCCATATTGCTGGCCTCGTTGCCGTAGGACTTTATCCCTCTCCTATTAATATTGCTGATGTGACCACGACGACCACACATAAAACCTTACGCGGTCCCCGTGGCGGCATGATTATGGCAAAAACTAACCCAGAGCTGGAAAAAAAGCTTAATTCGGCTGTTTTTCCAGGTGGCCAAGGTGGCCCGCTGATGCATGTCATCGCAGCTAAAGCAGTGGCATTGCAAGAAGCTTTATTGCCAGAATTTAAAGGCTATCAACAACAAATTCTCAATAATGCGCGAGCGATGGCAAATACTATCATGAAACGCGGTTATAAAATTGTAAGTAATGGAACAGATGATCATTTGATGTTAATTGATTTAATTGACAAAAAAATCACGGGCAAAGATGCAGAAATTGCGTTGGGTCAAGCAAATATCACCACCAATAAAAACGCAGTACCTAATGACCCACAATCACCGTTTATCACTAGTGGCATACGGATTGGTTCACCTGCCGTGACCACACGTGGATTCAAAGAAAGAGAATGTGAGCAAGTCGCGAATTGGATTTGTGATGTATTGGATGATTTGAATAATTCCGCTACGATTGCGCGTATCAAAAATGAAGCATTGGCTTTATGCAAGAAGTTTCCAGTTTATCAGTAGTGGATAAGTAACAGCTCAGTCTTCGGGAAGGCAGACGGCGTTTGCCTTCCCGAAGACTGAGCTGTTACCTAAAAAGTTACCTTAGCAGTTAATTCTAACGCTCGTGCCAGCCACGGGGTGAATTGTTCGGGGTGAGCCACCAGTTCCTGCTGTAAAGCATTGAGGGTCACCCAGCGATAAGTATTGACTTCTTCACGATTAGGGATGATTTCGATATCAGTGGGAACGATACCCACTAGCACATGATCGATTTCATTTTCAGATAAGCCATTGGTGAAATGGGCGTTATATTGAAACCAGCCAAGGTCGCGCAGCGAGGTGACTATACCCAATTCTTCGCTAAGCCGCCGCTCGCCTGCTGCTGTGATCGTTTCACCTGAGCGGGGGTGAGAACAGCAGGTGTTAGTCCATAACCCAGCCGAATGATATTTATGCAAAGCACGCTGCTGCAGCAACAATTCGAAATGAGAAGCAGGGGATAGCCGGAAAATAAAGACAGAAAAGGCTCTATGTAACAGATTTTGTTGATGTGCAAAGAGTTTTTCAGCTAAGCCGATTTCCTTATCTTGCTCATCTACTAAGATGACTTGTTCACGAGCGACGCATTCTGTTGCTGTCATAATGCTTTTTCCAGTAGAATGGATGCCTTTTATAGCCTTTAGACTGACTTATTTCAAGAAAAATATGCGTTGGCGGACTAGCTTCCAAAGTAAAGCAAAACAAAGCGAGCCTGAACAAGTCGCCGCTATTCCTATGCGTATCGTGGGGCCTGTTAAAATTGTGAGCACGGAAGTGAATGAAGACGTGCCCATTCCACTTGCTACTTTAGAGTCACCCTTATGGCCTTCTACCCATCGTGGCGCTCGTGTTTGCACCCAAGCTGGCGGCATTCGGGCCACTATTATAGATGAGCGCATGACTCGTTCCATCTTGGTTGAGGCAGATTCTGTCGCAGACATACACCAAGTTTATCTCAATATTCAAAAGCAAAAAGAAACCTTGCAAGAGCTTATTAGCCAATCTAGTCGTTATGCAAAATTAATGGCGATGAATGCGCAAATTGTTGGGTCACTGTTGTATTTGCGATTTGAATTACTAACAGGCGATGCAGCAGGTCATAACATGGTGACATTAGCGTCTGATCGCATGTTGGAATGGATTTTACACCACAACCCAACGTTACGCTATGTAGCTATTTCTGGCAATTATTGTAGCGATAAAAAAGTATCTGCGGTCAATGGCATCTTAGGTAGAGGTAAAAATGTGGTCGCTGAAGTGACGCTATCACGTCACCTATGCCAGCGATTTCTGAAAACTACGCCGGAAAAAATAGTTGACATCAACATTAAGAAAAACTTATTGGGAAATATCGTGTCAGGGGGATTACGCACTGCAAATGCCCATTTTGCTAATATGCTTCTCGGTTTTTATCTTGCAACAGGCCAGGATGCTGCAAACATCATTGAAGGATCGCAAGGAATCGTGCATGCCGAGTTACGAGGGGAGGAACTCTATTTTTCTGTGACGCTTCCTAATGTGATTATTGGTGCGATAGGGAGTGGCAAGTCCTTAGATTTTGTTCAGGAAAATTTACGTTTGCTTGGCTGTCTGGAAAAACGAGTGCCAGGCTATAATGCGAGGCGTTTAGCTATTATTGCGGCAGCAACAGTATTATGTGGTGAATTATCATTGCTTGCTGCTCAAACTAATCAAGGCGAGCTCATGCGCAGTCATTTGAAATTAGAACGTTATCGTAAAGAGGAATAGGTAGTGATCAAAGTAGGGATAGATTCATTAGCCATATACACGTCACATTACATGCTTGATCTTGCCACACTCGCGCAGGCAAGGGGAATGGACCCAGATAAATATTATGTCGGGCTAGGCCAACATATCATGTCTATGCCACCGCCCGGTGAAGATATTATCACCATGGCAGCAAATGCTGCCCAACAAGCTCTACGTAATGTGAGCTTGAATGAGATTGAAATGCTACTCTTTGCGACTGAATCGAGCATTGATCAATCAAAAGCAGCTGGTATTTATATCCATGGGTTGCTTAGTTTACCAGCTAGATGTCGCGTGGTGGAATTGAAACAAGCTTGTTACAGTGGTACGGCGGGTATTCAATTAGCATTACCCTACCTGCGCGAAAATCCTGATAAAAAAGTGTTGTTAATTGCCTCTGATATTGCTCGTTATGGATTAGGCACATCAGGTGAATCATCACAAGGATGTGGTGCAGTGGCGATGGTGTTATCAGCGTATCCCCGCTTGATTGCAATCGAGCCTGAGTTTGGTGTTGTCACAGAAAATGTCATGGATTTTTGGCGCCCGAATTATTCGCATGAAGCTTTTGTGGATGGAAAATATTCCAGCAAACTTTATCTAACCATGCTTGAAAAAAGTTGGGAGCAATATCAATCTTTATCAGGTCGCCGCTTTGCGGATCACGCTTATTACTGTTATCACACACCTGTGCCAAGGTTAGTGGAAAAAGCGCATCAGCATTTGTTGAAAATGAATGAGATGACAACTTTATCTGAAGAGATTAAATCAAATCAAATCCAATCTGCATTGGAATACGGCCGTAAGTTGGGAAATAGTTATTCTGCTGCCTTGTATATTAGTTTGGCCTCTTTGTTTGATAAAACAAAAGAAGATTTAACTGGGAAACGTATTGGTTTTTATAGTTATGGATCAGGGTGCGTGGCTGAATATTTTAGTGGGGTCGTTCAGCCTCATTATCGTGACGTACTTCATACTGATTATCATGCGAATTTGTTAGCAACACGTTCGTCATTGTCCTACGACGAATATGCAGCATTTTATCAATTTAATTACACTGAAGATGGGAGTGAACAAGATATCCCTGTGTATAACACTGGGTCTTTCCGTCTCACTAAGATTCAACAACACAAACGCATTTATGATAAGGTGGAAAAAGTGTCTTCGCTGGTAAGAAAGTGCTCTCAAGATGGCAGGGTGAGTAATATTTCTCAAGACAACACCACCATCAAAATGTTTGCACCAGGGAAATTAATTTTATCTGGTGAGCACGCAGTGGTTTATGGTCAGCCAGCATTAGCAATGGCGGTTAATCGATATGTCACAGCCACAGTGACGCGAGAAGCCGTTCCGCAAGTGTTATTTGATTTATCTGATCTTGCCCATCACAGCCGGTTAAGTTTCGATGCGTTACGGCATTTAAAAAATAAAATTAAACAAAAATATTATCGCTTTATCAGCGGTGATTTTAGTATTCGTGAGGTATTGCAAAAACCTTTTGAATTAGCTCAATTTACCTTGGGAATGCTAGCTGAATCATTGAATGTATCGCTACCACATGGCGTTAAACTGCATGTGCAATCTAATATTCCCATTGGTTGTGGTATGGGTTCTTCCGCAGCCACTATCTTAAGCGTTATGCAAGCAATCTCCCATTATTTACAGCTACCCATTTCGCCAGACACCTTATTTCAACTGGCGCTAGAAGCTGAGAATATGCAGCACGGTCATTCTAGCGGTTTGGATTTACGTATCGCTATGAATGGTGGTTGTCTTTATATGCATGGAAAAGAATTACAAACGCGCACAATTCCCACCATGCCCATGTATCTTGTTAATACGGGCACACCGGTCACGACAACCGGACAATGCATAGAAAAAGTAGCGGCTCATTTCAAATCTAGCCAATTACAGAATGACTTTGCAATGGTCACGCAAGCAATGGATAGTGCGCTTAAGCAACAATCCTGGCAAAAAATGCATGAAGCCATTCGTCAGAATCACCAATTATTAACCGCGATTGGTGTGGTACCTGAACCTGTACAGAAATTTATTTCACAAGTTGAATCTCTAGGGGACTCAGCCAAGGTGTGTGGTGCAGGTGCGATCGCAGGCGATAGTGCTGGTGCAGTGTTAGTAATGTCTGAAAAAAATCAGGTAATTACCTCATTATCTTCGCATTTTGGCTATAATGTGATTCCTATTTCGGGTGAAACACGAGGCGTACATGCAGCTTAAAGCATCAGCTCCAGGTTCATTAATGTTGCTTGGAGAATATGCAGTGCTTTATGGTAAACCTGCGTTGGTTTGTGCAGTGGATAAGCGTATCATGGTGACACTCACACCGCGAAACGATAAGCAAATTCATATGCAATCTTCTCTAGGCCATCATACAACAAGCATAGAGGAATTAAAAATTGAAAAGCCTTTTCATTTTGTTTTGGGCGCATTGCTGCAATATCAAGCAAAATTAAAGCGTGGATGCGATATTCATATTACCGCTGAATTTTCCGATCAAGTCGGTTTTGGTTCATCGGCAGCAGTCACTGTTGCGACACTGGCTACGCTAGTGAAATGGTTGGATATTAAAATGACACCATTGGATTTGGTGCGACAAGGACGTCGGGTAGTGCGTCTTATTCAAGGGGTGGGATCGGGTGCAGATATTGCTGCATCGGTTTATGGTGGTATGGTGGGCTATCAAGCGCAACCGCTTGTCGCCGAAAAATTTTCGGTCACTCATCCGTTAGTCGCATGGTATTCAGGATATAAAACACCAACGGTAGAGGCAATTAAAATAGTACAAACCCATTTTGAAAATTATCCTAACCTTTTTCGTCAGTTTTGTCAGAGCATTGGGCAATGTGCGCTTGAAGGAATTCATTTGGTTCGTAAACAAGAATGGCACAAATTAGGCGATATCTTTAATATGCAACAAGGATTAATGGCATCGTTGGGAGTAAGCACACCCCTTCTGCATAAAATGGTTGAAACATTGCGTGAGCAAGAAGGGATAAAAGGCGCGAAGATTTCTGGTTCAGGGTTGGGGGATTGTGTGATTGGTTTGGGGGTGTTATCAACAATATCACCCTGTCACTCTGTCACAGATCAGTCCCCTCTTGAATTCATACCTGTCACTATGACATTACAGGGACTGCAGTGTGAAAAAATCTGATGTCGTCAATAGTATTCTGCACCTGCAATATCAAACGCGAGGGGATACTACTTATCTGCCGCAACGTGAAAAAGGGCTCGCTTTTGCACCCACCAATATCGCTTTATGCAAATATTGGGGTAAACGTGATAATGAACTGAATCTTCCCATGACCTCTAGTTTATCTGTTGCCCTGCCTGACAAGGGTGCCATGACTAGCTTGATTCCAAGCGATCAACCACACGATGTGGTGGTCTTGAATGGAAATGAATTAGCAAACGATACTCCATTTGTCATTAGGATTAGCCAATATTTAGATTTATTTCGTTCCGGATCTAAAAGGTTTTTGCAAATTGATATCAATATGAATATTCCTGTTGCTGCTGGCCTTGCATCGTCAGCTTGCGGTTTCGCTTCGCTTATTTCTGCCATGAATGATTTATTTGACTGGCAACTTGCTAAGCGGGAATTATCTATTCTTGCGCGTTTAGGTAGCGGTAGTGCCGCACGCTCTTTTTGGACAGGATTTGTAGAATGGCGTGTAGGAGCACAAGCTGATGGCATGGACAGTTATGCTGAATCGCTTCCTTATGAATGGTCAGAGCTTTTTGTTGGCATATTGTCGATAACAGAAAAAGAAAAACCTATTTCATCACGTGATGCGATGCAGCAAACCATGGATAGCAGCATATTATATGGCAATTGGCCTAAGAAAGTGGCACGAGATTTAGTGATTTTAAGACAAGCATTGCATGCGAAAAATTTTTCATTGTTGGCAGGTACAGCAGAATCCAATGCATTGACTATGCATGCTACCATGTTAAGTAGCTGGCCACCGATTTGCTATTTTTTGCCTGAAACCATCGCTGCTATGCAAAAAATTTGGGAATTGCGTCGCAATGGACTGGAAATATATTTTACTCAAGATGCGGGTCCTAATTTAAAATTATTATTTTTGGAAAAAGATAAAGATAAAATTATTGAGCAATTTCCGAGGTTGGAAATCATTCGGTTGTTTGAGTGAACGTTCTAAGTTGACATTAAAAGTATCGCTACTAAAGCAAGCAAGATACCTAAACATTGCTTCAGACTGACAGTTTCGTGTAAGAGTAAATAGGAAAGGACGATGGTTATTAAAGGATACAATGCGGTTAAAGTGACGACGGTGATGATTTTACCTTTATCTGCAGCTATTAAATAGAATAAACACCCCACTCCATAGGCAATGCCAGTTAGTAATCCGAAACCCAAACCTTTGATATCGGTGGCAGGTTTGAACTCAAGCATGCTTAAGATCACCAGACCAACGATGAGCACGCCTGCAGTTTGAAAGATTAGCGCGCTTTTTGCATCGATATAAAATATTGCAAGTTTAGAAAAGAAACCCCATAGGCCAAAACTTATGAGTGCAAGCAAGGCTGCAGGTAACCATTGTGTCATTGTTGATCCTCGTTATAAGCCTGTGAGATCAGCTTCTCTTGAATCCACGCCAATAGCATGCCCCGTTATGTCTTTAAACGGGGTTGGCTGCGAGGCAGGTTTGGACGAAAAGATGCGTTCAAAGATGCCGTAGACTGGCCGTAGACGGCGTTTGCCTTCCCGGAAACTGAGCTGTTACTAGGGTCTGTTACTAAATTTTCCCAGTGGCAAAAGCTATCAATTGTATCACGACCATTGCAAATACCCCGGCGACTATATCATCGAGAACCATGCCAAAGCCACCATGAATCTTTTCATCAAGAACATGGATAGGCCAAGGTTTCCAAATATCAAAAAGACGGAACAATAAAAACCCAAGCACAATCCACTGCCACCCGAGAGGTGCGTGTATCATCGTGACAAAAAAGCCGGCAAATTCATCTATACACATGCCAGGATGATCATGCACCTTAATTTCACGACTGACACGGTCAGAGATCCATGAACTAAACACAATAAAACCAAGAGTGAAAATAAGATAAGCGATGAGTGGTAATGATTGTAATAGCAGGTAAAACGGTATCGCCATCAGTGTACCAAATGTTCCGGGGGCGATAGGCATCATACCGCTACCCAAACCAAACGCGACAAAATAAACCGGATCTTGCCAAACCGCAACAGGTAATTCGGGAGAAGCTTTTGATCGGGATTTTAATTTGTTAAAAATGTTGGTAACCGAGAATTGAGCCATGATAAGGATTTCCATTTTGATAACGTAGAACTAAGCTGGTTTGTTGTGTTATTTCACCAATACAAGAGTAACGGCAAGCAAGGGTTCCGAGTTGTTTTTCAACTTCCCGACTTTTTTCGACTGGTATGGTAAAGCATAACTCATAATCATCGCCTGATGTTAATGCGAGTGCAATGGCTGTCTCCGGGGTTGTTGCATGCGTTAAAGCAGTAGAGAAAGGTAGTTTATCCACATGAATGATTGCACCGACATTGCTTGCTTTAAGAATATGACCCAAATCAGCAGCTAATCCGTCAGAAATATCAATCGCTGCACTTGCCAAGTTGCGTAAATGTTCGCCGGTGATGACTCTTGGTTCTGGTCGGTTAAGACGTTCTAAGATATCCCGTTGATACGCTGGATCAAGTGGTACTGATGATTGTAGATATTGCAACGCAAGTCCTGCGTCGCCCAATGTGCCAGTGACGTATATAAGATCTCCTGGTTTGGCTTTAGAACGTAACATGGCTTGATGAGGTGGTGTCAATCCTATTGCTTGCACGGTGATGGATAAAGGTCCGTGCGTCAAATCTCCGCCAATTAATGCCACGTGATAGCGATTTGCCAGGGTGAAAAAACCATCACAAAATGCTTGTAACCAATTTTCATCTGTCTGTGGCATGGTTAGTGCTAATGTCACCCAGGCTGGTGATGCCCCCATAGCAGCAAGATCGCTTAAATTGACCGCGAGTGATTTATGACCGATATCAAAAGGCGAAGTAGCAGGTGGAAAATGGATGCCGGCAACCAGCGTATCTGTTGTGATAGCGAGATCGTACCCTGAAGGTGGTCTAACGACAGCAGCATCATCTCCGACTCCTATGATAACATCGGGACGATGTTTAGCTTGTATTGCAAAATAATGTTTAATAATATCGAATTCGTTCATGACTTATTGTAGCTGGATTTTATTTTTAAAAACAAATAGTTAAAATAAATACGATTCCCTTTAACCCCTAAGGATTGCAACTTTTCTTAAATTGTGTATAATAAATGAGCTAAACTAATATAAGTGAGATAATTTTATGATTCCGCGTAAAGAAAAAAAACTGACATCACAAGAAAAAAGTGATAGGGGATTACCTCTTTCAGGTAACGACATCACTGAATTACTTAAAGATCCTAACCATTGGCTTTCTAAGCTTTATGCGGAATGTCTACAAGAAGCTGCTCTTCGTAGGGCAGACTTTATTCGATTTGTTGAAGCCAATATGTGCGAATTAAATTTAGCAAAGCAGCATGAAGGTGCAACTGAACAAGCAACTCCTGCGCAACAAGCTGCATTCCGACGTGATATGGCGGCGATTGCTGAACAACGAGAGCCAATGCATGACATGGTTAAAGCAGATAAATTGTCACCCATGACAGTAAATAAAGTGCAATTAATGTCTTTGTTGAACTTGTCCCAAAATGGAATGACACTGGCCGAGCTTGAAACGCATAATCAGCAAATAATAGAACTAGCTCACAAGCAAATTTTGGCGCAGATGCCAAAAAAACTGACGGTCATGTTTCAACCCGATGATTCATCACCTGCTAAGGTGATTGAATTTGACTTTTCTAAAGTTATTTCATCAGCTGCTCCGCCAATTAATCGAATGTACAAAGTAAACTCGGGATTAGCGCAAAATATGGCAGACAGCTCCGAGGAAGTGCAAAAATCATTTGTATCCAATTACACAGAGCAACAATTGTATGGACCTATGTCAGTCATTAAAACTTTTCGGGATACTCTTGAAGCATTTAAAGAACAGTTTGACCCATATGATATTGCTGATGTCGGACTTAGCAAATTAATGCCTTTAGTGAGAGAACTTGATGCTGCAGCAATACATTGTCGCAACGCGAATGTACCATTGCTTGAGCATCTCAAAAAAAATAATGACCTTTTATTTTCTAATTTTATCAATCAATTAATAAAAGAAAATACGGTTTCTCTTGCAGAGCCGCCAGCTTTATTTGCTCAAAATCCAATGGTGGCTGCATTAAAAGATACACCAAAACCAAAGCCTGGAATGGGTAAAGGAAAAGCAGAGGAACAAGAAGAATGGTGGAAGGTAGATTATCAGAACAAGAAGAATGGTGGAAGGTAGATTATCGCGGAAGTAAGAAAGGGAAGTTGAGTGGATAGAGTGGTTGAGGTGGCGTGGTGTTCATCTCGTAAATAAAATTCAATCTGGACAATAACCTCAGTCTCCGTTCAGGAAACGCCGTCGGCAAGACAGGTTCCTGAATGGAGACTGAGTTATTACACGGAAGACATCTTTCAAAGAGAGTAAACAATTTGAATACACTAGCATGGATAGCACGTCTCATCGCATTTGACACTACTACACGACAGTCTAATTTACCATTAATCGCAGAAGTAAATGATTGGTTTTCCCATCATCATATTAGTACGCGACTCACTCACGATGCTACTAAACAAAAGGCAAATTTATTTGCCACCCTTCCAGCACGTGACGGTAGTATAAATGGAGGGCTAATACTCTCTGGTCATACCGATGTTGTGCCGGTAGACGAGCAAGTCTGGGAGACGAATCCCTTTGCAGCTACGCAGATAGACGATAAAATTTATGGGCGCGGAGCATGCGATATGAAAGGATTTATTGCTGTTGTACTCGCATTGCTGCCAGAGTTTCAACAACTTTCACTGTCTCAACCTATCCATTTTGCATTTTCTTATGATGAAGAAATAGGCTGCATTGGTGCACCCTTACTTATTGCTGATTTACAGCAAGCAGGTATTCAGCCTAAAGCCTGTATAGTCGGTGAACCTACTGATATGTATCCTGTTGTAGCACACAAAGGGATACAGGTTTTTCGCTGTCGAATCCACGGGCAGGCAGCGCATTCTTCATTGACACCACAAGGTTGTAATGCAATTGACTATGCTGCCAAGCTTATTGCTTATCTTCGTCACGTTGCTGATGAGTTGCGACAAGGGGGGCCCTTTGATCATCATTTTGATGTGCCATTTACCAGTGTTTCTACCAACATGATTCGCGGTGGTATTGCGCGTAATATTATTCCGGCTGAATGTGAATTTTATTTCGAGTTTCGTTATCTGCCCTGGGTTAAGCCGGATACTATCATCGAAAGGATAAAAGTATACGTCCAAAATGAATTATTACCACAAATGCAGCAGGAACATGCTAGCGCTTTTATCGAGATTGAAAATACGGGTGCTGTACCTAGTTTTGAATCAGCTAAGGAGGCTGTCATTAAGCAATTAACCTATGAGATCACTGGCAAAAATGATATTCGCAAAGTGGCGTACGCCACTGAGGCGGGATTATTTCAACAGGCAAACATTCCTACGATTATTTGTGGTCCAGGCAATATTGAGCAAGCTCATCGCCCCAATGAATTTATCACCCTTGCGCAGCTAGAAAAATGTGAAGCTTTTTTGCGAAAAGTGGTGCAGTGCCCCATCTCGCTGTGAACACTCGCTATCTTCGAAACGAGTTCTATTTTTTGCCCATGTTAATCTCGGTCACGCGATTTTTTTTCGCAATACGGTCGAGAACGCCATTCACAAACTTGTAGCCCTCGACAGAGCCAAACTTTTTGGTGAGTTCGAGTGCTTCATTTATGATAACGCGGTAGGGAACGTCTGGACGTTTAATTAATTCATAAATAGCTAAGCGCAGAACAGCAAGTTCAATGGGATCTATTTCATGGATGGAGCGATCGAGAAAGGGCCGCATTTCATTGTCAATCTCATGCTGATGCTTTGGTACACCATGAATTAATTCTTTAAAATAGTCGAGATCCAATTTCTTATCGATGTGATAATGTAAAAACTCAGTTTCAATTTCATTGACAGGTGTGGCAGCAAGTTGCCATTGATACATGGCTTGCAAGGCGTATCGTCGCGCGTTATGCCTTGCAATTGGATTGACAGGGCTATTTTCTGGTGTGGTTAGGCTTTGTTTTGGTTCGTTTGGCATAGCGTGTCAATTTACTTATTTCTCGTCGAAACTCATCAATATCTTGGAAGCATCGATATACGGATGCAAATCTCACGTAGGCAACCTGATCAAGTTGGTGTAATTCTTCCATCACCCATTCCCCAATTTGAGAAGAAGGGATTTCTCTCTCACCACGAGTCATTGCTTTTCTAATAATGCGTGCAATGGCTGTTTCAACTTGTTCAACGCTGACCGGACGTTTTTCTAATGCCCGTAACATACCAGCTCGTAATTTTTCTTCGCTAAAAGGCGAACGCCGTCCATCACGCTTAATAATGCGAGGGAGCGATAATTCAGCCATTTCATACGTCGTAAATCGTTCTTTGCAATCAGGACATTCACGGCGTCTTCGAGTTTGGTTGCCCTCGCGGATTAAGCGCGAATCAATTACTTTCGTATCACCTGCATTACAAAATGGGCAGTACATCTTTATTCAAGTTATTTATTTTAATGTGCAAAGTTTATCCGATTTTAACGGTAAATGATAGTTTTCTATTTCTCTCTTAACAACATATATCCCGTTAACTCGCGTAACAATTGAGCTTTGTAACCCATGTAGTTTATAGCTTGTAGCGCTTCTTGGTATAAGTGGTCGACTTTTTCTTTGGCTTTATTGAGACCTAATAGTTTGGGGTAAGTGACTTTATTATTTTTTTCATCTAAACCTTGAGACTTACCTAACGATTCAGTCGTTGCTTCGATATCCAGAATATCATCTTGAATTTGGAAAGCGAGACCTATGCAATCACCAAATTCCTTAAGAGCTTGCTGGTTTATTTCATCATCATCTTTTGAAGCTAATCTGCCTAGCTCTATACAGGCTGCGAAGAGTGCGCCCGTTTTAAGCCGATAAATATCTATGAGGAGGTCTGAGGAGATGGCTGCATCGTTCATCACGGTGATATCGAGGGTTTGGCCTGCTGCCATACCGTAAGGGCCGCAAGCATGAGTCAAGGTTTTCATCATTTGCAGGCGTCTGTCAGCCTTTAATGGTGCAGGATAATCAGTAATAAGTTGCATCGCGAGCGTATGTAAAGCATCACCGGCTAAAACAGCAATTCCTTCCCCATGTATTTTATGCGAAGTAGGTTTACCGCGACGCAAATCGGCATTATCCATGCAAGGCAAATCATCATGGATAAGAGAATAGGTATGAATTAATTCGACTGAGCAAGCGGGAATATCTAAGTTTTCCAATGGCGCATCAAAAATAAAGCCGGTGGCATAGATGAGAAGAGGTCGTATATGTTTACCACCATTGAATAAGGTGTATTCCATCGCCGTTTTCAATTCAAGGGAAGGGATGTCTTGCATGGAATAAGAAAATATTGCTTTCAGCCGGTTTGAGCAAAGCTGAAATAACTCATCCAAGGTTATATCAGTTGTTGTTGGTTTCATTTGCTTCAGACCCTTCATTGTTACCTTCTTCACCATAAGCATTGAGTTCTTCTTGATTATTATTTTGAATTAGAAGTTGTACTTTTTGCTCGGCTTGTTCAAGAATTTTCTGGCAATGCTTAATTAAATTAATACCTCGTTCAAAATAGTCGAGTGACTGTTCCAGTGTGAGTTCACTATGCTCCATTTTGTCAATAAGCTGCGAAATTTCAGTCAAAGATTCTTCAAGATTGGGTTTGTTTGGCTTTTGGGTCACGCGAATCGCTCCATTTTTTTCTTGCAAGAAGGTAACTGATATTTACACGAGATACAATAGAAATCAGCAATTCTCGGTGAAGTGCAGCATGTCATCCTTATCTTGCTCCAATGGTACATCCATGTACCATCCAGCGCTCATCCATGGCGCTAGTCGCAAGATTATGATGACATGCTGCACTTCACCGAGTTGCTGAATAGAAATTCACGCATTTGCGACATAAGTGTAAGTAAAATCAGAGGCTGTCGGATTGCATGTACTGGTTACTTGATAATGTTTATTCGTTTCCAATCTGTTGATAACAAATGGACAGACTTTTGCTGGCATACCGGGAAGGACCACCGAATATGAATTGGGATCAGCGGCGCTGATAGCAATATTCGTGCCCCATCCTGTACCAAGAGATTGTGATGGCAACAGGGTGGCCAAGACAGTTGTACTCACCCCCTCATAGGAGAAAGTACCTGCTGTAAAATGATCGACAGCAGCTGTGATAGCTTGTATTTGCTCTAAGGAGGTATTTGCATACAAGGAAAATGTGGCTGATTCATAGTAGCGTACTGATGAAATAATGATAGCAGCAGAAATCGAGAGTACCAGTAAAATTTCCAGTAGTGTGACACCCAACATCGAGGCTTGAAATTTACTATTTCTAATCTGTTGTTTCATGGTAATAGCACAAGCTCCGTTCGGGAGACGTTTGGTGTACATTCAAGGGAAGCTGATCCATTATATTTCATGCAACCCTACTGTCCCTGCGCCAGGGTGAAGCCTAAATGACCATCAAATGTATATAAATTTTCTGTTTTAATAGTATCTAAGTCTAATTTATTCAAATGGATAAGAAGATTAATTATATCACGATGGTTCACGACTTTCAGCTCCCCAATATCTTTCGCTGATTGAAAACGGCAGCAGCAATGGCGCAGATAAGGCGATTCGATACTGCTATTTGGCCATATTTTTAAACCTCGGCTAGAAATGACGATTAATTCAAGCGGGCTTGGTAAATTAGATAATTTGGCAGCCAATTCATCTGCTGGGATATCAAGATAATTGTCAATAAAAACATCAACTCCAATTAATTCTTTTTTACTTCGAGAGTGAAGCTTCTCACCATAACATTCTATTTTAGTGTAGGCTCCGGGTTGATAGTTAGCTGGTTTAAAATGAGAAGGTTTCTGCCCTAAATGTTCGATCACAGCCTCGGCGAATTCACGTGTGCCCACTTTTTTCTTGCTGAATTCTGAGGAGTAAATATCGCCAGTATGGATGCCATCTTCTAAGGTTTTTAACCAGGCATTTTCTATTAAGGTTGCTACTTCAGGTTGATTAATATGGACCAGCATTTGCACGGCTGCATTTAATAGCCCGGATGGATTGGCTATGTTTTGGCCTGATATGTCTGGGGCAGAACCATGTATCGCTTCAAACATAGCCATTTGATTGCCAATATTAGCGGAGCCAGCAAGACCGACAGAGCCTGCTACTTGTGCTGCAACGTCAGAAATAATATCGCCATATAAATTCAATGTTACTATCACATCAAAGCGCTCAGGCCGAGAAGCAATTAATGCTGTGCCAATATCTACAATCAAATGTTCATTTTGAATATCTGGATATTGAGCAGCAATCTCATTAAAGACACGATGAAATAATCCATCAGTCATTTTCATAATATTATCTTTGCTAAAACAAGAGACTTTTTTGCGATTAAACTTTCTTGCATATTCAAAAGCATATTGAACGATGCGTTCACAACCAGGTCGGGTGATCAGTTTCAAACATTGATAAACCTCATCAGTCCCGCGATATTCTATGCCTGAATAAGTATCTTCTTCATTTTCTCGAATGATCACAAGGTCAATATTGGAAAATCTTGTGGGTACATATGGAAAATAGGATACGCATGGTCGAACGTTGGCAAATAAGCTTAATGTTTTACGCAAAGTCACATTTAAGCTTTTATAGCCGCCGCCTTGAGGGGTGGTAATTGGGCCTTTTAACAGTACTTTATTGCGCTTTAGCACTTGCCATGCTTGGTCTGGAATTCCTGAGGTATAGCCTTGGAGGTAAACTTTTTCGCCCACTTCTATGACATGAGGTTCAATTTGAGCATTTGCGGCACTTAAAATGTTAAGGGTTGCCTGCATTATTTCAGGTCCAATGCCATCGCCATAAGCGACAGTAATAGGGGTTTTAATTGCCATGTACTCACTCTCCTCTTATTATCCTAGAAACGGCGGTTGATTCGCGGTGCGAGGCGCAACATCTTGACTGATCTAAACTTTCAAAAATTTTCGGATCACCAATAAGGTGACCGCTCAAATTTTTGAAAGTTTATCTCAATCAATCTGTTACACCTCGCACTCGCGCCCAACCGCCGTTTCTAGGATTATTTATCAAGATGCGTTTTCTGCCACTAATCCGTTAATGATTTTTTCCATGTGCATTGAGCGCGATCCTTTGACCAATATGGTTGTCTGGCTATACAAGAATGGTTTAAGCGCAGTGACTAATTTTTCTTGCTCGTTAAAATGAAAGGCTCCTTCACCGAATGCAGATGCAGTGTTTGCGCTTAACTCACCCAAGGTGAAGAGATAATCGATACCAGCTTGACGAATATTTTCGCCTGCTGCTTGATGTAGGGATTTTGCTTCTAAGCCTAGTTCTTTCATATCACCCAAGACAAGTATCTTTTTTCCAGCAAAATTGGCTAAGGTATTAACCGCGGCTTGCAGAGAAAAGGGATTAGCATTGTATGTGTCGTCAATGATATTAACGCCATTTGCAAGAGTATATAATTGCAACCGTCCCGGAGCTGGTTGAGTTTTTTCTAACCCAGTTTTAATTTCACTAAGATCAATGCCAATAATAAGAGCGGTAGCGGTAGCGGCCAGCGCATTTAAAACATTGTGGTGACCTAACAGTGGTAGGATGATGTTTATGTTACCTTTAGGTGTGTGTATGGTGATTTGTTGGGATGTTGTCACTTCATGCAAGACTGCATTCACATCCGCATCAGGATGAAAGCCAAAGGTTAAATAAGAATGATGGCCGATTATTCCTTGCCAAAAAGGAAAAAATGCATCATCTCGGTTTAATACAGCCATACCGCTTTCAGGTAGACCAGAGAAAATTTCAGCTTTAGCACGTGCTACACCAGCAACATCACCTACGCCTTCTAGATGAGCAGCAGCTGCATTGGTGATTGCTGCAACCTTAGGCCGGGTCAGCCTGGTGAGATAGTCGATCTCACCAAAATGGTTCATGCCCATTTCGATGACTGCATAACGATGCTTTTGGTTTAATCGAGCGAGGGTAAGTGGTAAACCTAGGTGATTATTCAAGGTACCAAGAGTGGCGAGAACTTGCGTTTCATCTCCATGACAAGCAGCCATCATGATGGAGGCTATCATATTTTTAAGCGTGGTTTTGCCATTGCTGCCAGTGATAGCAACAAAAGGAATATCAAATTGATTACGCCAAGCTGCACCTATTTTGCCAAGCGCGACGACGGTATCTTTCACTGCAAGTTGTGGTAAAGAAGTATTCACTTGGTGGGTGACTAATGCAGCGGCAGCGCCTTTATTATAGGCTTCCTCAATAAAATCATGACCATCAACACGCGTGCCAGGAAGAGCAACAAAAAGATTGCGTGGCTGAATATTGCGGGTATCGATACTAATACCTCTAAACTCAGTGCTAGCAGAGACAGGGCTAAGTTCAAGTAGATTGGCAAGGTTTGCCAGTGTCATTTGTATCATGTCAGAATCCATTTCGGTAATATTATGAGCTGTATGATATCATTTTTGCGACAACTATAAAAATTTGGTAACTATTTACGGGGCCATCGTGTCCATGCCCGCGTGCGACACGCGGGCATGGACACGATGGCCCCGTTACCAAATTTTTAGGGAGACATCATGGAAGGTTTGAAAATCGGACACTTTACTAATAATGAACTCGGGACGGGTGTATCGGTTTTTTTATTTGAAAATTCAGCAGTCGGAGCATATTCAATTTGTGGTTCTGCGCCTGCTAGTCACGAACTCCATGTGCTAGACTCTGAAAATAGTGTACCAGATCTACACGGATTAACGTTTGCGGGCGGTAGTGCTTATGGGCTTTATGCAGCGAAAGGGGTGATGACATATTTAACAGAACGTGGCATAGGGCATCCCACCATCCATGGCATAGTACCTATTGTTCCTGCTGTCGCTATTTATGACCTCATTTACAAAAGCGCTTTCCCTCCATCAGCAGAAGATGCGTATGAGGCCTGTCTTACAGCAAAAGAAAATAATAAAACCTCTGGACGTATCGGTGCTGGCACTGGGGCAACGATAGGTAAATTGGTGTTGAAAGCTCATTACATGAATGGAGGCTTAGGCTATGGTGAAGTTAATTTACCAAATGGTATTCAAGTGATTGCTTATGTCGTAGTGAATGCGGTGGGAGATGTGGTGAATTCTAATGGAAGAATTATCGCCGGGGCTAAATATGAGGATGGGGAATTCGCCAATTGTGAAAAGTATTTATTGTCTGGTCGTGCAGAGATCGATTTGTTTAGTCTCTCAAATTCAACGCTAGTCGCTGTTTTCACCAATGCAAAATTTACCAAAGATGAGTTGAAGCGAATTGGAAAAATGGCTATCAGTGGAATCGCACGAACTGTGTCGCCAGTATTCACTCGCTATGATGGTGATATTTTATTTTGTGTTTCGCTTGGTGAGTACAGTGCCTCAGAATTAACAATTGGTACGATGGCAGCAGAAGCAATAAAATTAGCTATTTGGGATGCGGTTAAAAATTCGGGGGTGATATGACAATTGCGCTGATTTCACATCCAGATTGTATATTGCATGACGTAGGCGAGCATCATCCAGAACGTCCTGAACGAGTCCAGGTGATACAAGAGGCACTTAAGCGTTTTCCATTTAAAACAAACACAAAATTTTATCAAGCTCCACTTGCGACCTATGCGCAATTAATCAGTGTACATGATAAAGATTATGTTGATTGGATTAGGTCAATCGCGCCAAAAGAAGGTTATATAGGCATTGATGAGGATACGATGATGAATCCGCACACTTTGCAAGCAGCATTGCGCGCAGCGGGGTCAGTTCCTTTTGCAGTTGATACTGTAATGAGTGGTGAAGCACAAGTTGCTTTTTGCAATATTCGTCCGCCTGGTCATCATGCTGAGCGTGATAAAGCGATGGGATTTTGTTTTTTTAATAACATCGCTATCGGAGTAGTGCACGTGATAACTCACTATCCTATTAAGCGGGTAGCGATTATTGATTTTGATGTGCATCACGGCAATGGTACACAAAATATTTTTCAAACTGAAAAGCGTGTGATGTATTGCTCTAGTTTCGAGCATCCTTTTTATCCTGGCTATGATTCAGAGATGGATAATGAACATATCTTATCTGTGCCTTTAGAAGCAGGGACAGGAAGTGAGTTATTTCGAGGGAAAGTTCAAGAGGTATGGTTTGAACGGCTTGCTGCTTTTCAACCCCAATTTATCTTTTTTTCCGCAGGATTTGATGCCCATGCAAAAGACCCGCTGGCTGATTTAAGTTTGATAGAAGAAGATTATGTTTGGCTTACCACACAAATTGCAAAAATTGCTAAAGTGCATGGTGATGGCAAAATGGTATCAGTGTTAGAAGGTGGTTATAACTTAGATGCATTAGCTCAATGTGTTCCAGCGCATGTTAATGCAATGTTATGAAAGATAAGGCCCAAACTTTAAACAGCGCAATAAGTAAATCAATCTCCCAATAAAAAGCCCTGTTAAGATGCCACCTGCTGCTAAAAGAAACGGGGCAAATTTTGGCTGTTTAAGTATGTGCGGATCAATCAAAATTTGATAACCAAAGTAATAATACTTTGCGATAATCACTAAGATGATAAGCACGAGTAAACTCCATGATCCTGGCAGATAAAATTTAGTTTCGTTTTTTATGGCTTTTACTTTACGTAAACGAAATTGTAGCCAGCCAAGTAATATGCCGAATAATGCTGTGCCTAGCCAAATAAGAAAATTTTGCAGCGTGAAACTGACTATGATAGGTAAACTGACTAGCAATAAGCAAATGAAAAAACCTGGAATAAGAACTATATATCTGAAAGAGGCGATGTGTGGTTTGGATGCTCGAATGCAGAGAGTTAAAATATAATACAAGATTAAATAAAACCACCACGGTGTTATAGCGATGGCTTGCCAGATGGAATCTCCCATATGTAAGGAATCCTCTTGCTAAAGCAAAGTAAAGGCAAATTTGTAACCGCTCAGTCTCCATTCAGGAAACGCCATCTGCGGGCATTTTCGTCCAAACCTGCTTCGCAGCTGACCCCGTTTAAAGACATAACGGGGCAAGCTATTGATGTGGATCCCAGAGGGGCTGATCTCACGCAAATCTAATTGGTGGGCGATAGTGGTTTCGAACCACTGACCCCTACCGTGTGAAGGTAGTGCTCTCCCACTGAGCTAATCGCCCAATCGAGCAGGAATTTTAGGTGCACAGACAGAAAAGGTCAACGATTACAGCAATTTTCGATGAAGTGCAGAGTATCATCATTTGTTAATAGACCCTACTCGAAAATTTAAATTTGTTGTAGCATAAACAAAAACTGCCCGCTAGCGGCAGGCTATTATCAAAGGGGAAATTATGGTTCGCACACGCTTTGCTCCCAGTCCGACTGGGTTTTTGCACATTGGCGGCGCACGCACGGCATTGTATTGCTGGTTATATGCACATAAAACGCGTGGCACGTTTATCTTACGTATTGAAGATACCGATCTCATACGCTCAACGCCGGAATCTGTTCAAGCCATTTTAGATGGGATGGCATGGTTAAACCTAGGTTATGACGAAGGTCCTTATTATCAAACTAAGCGTCTCCTTCGTTATCATGAAGTGATTGAGCAAATGCTGAAAGAAGGTCTGGCTTATCGTTGTTATTGCTCAAAAGAGAGGCTAGAAAAATTACGCGAAGAGCAAATGTTGCGAAAAGAAAAGCCACGTTACGATGGCACTTGCCGCCATCGAACTGAACCAAAAGAGGGGCCTTATGTTATCCGTTTTAAAAATCCACTAGATGGCGTGGTGGAATTTGACGATCTTATTCGTGGTAAATTGAGTTTTGCTAATACCGAATTGGATGATTTAATCCTTGCTCGTAGCGATGGCACGCCTACGTATAATTTTACCGTAGTCGTAGATGACTGGGACATGAAAATTACCCATGTGATCCGTGGGGACGATCATATCAATAATACCCCCAGACAAATTAATATTTTGCGGGCTTTAGGCGCAATGCCACCCTACTATGCGCATGTGCCGATGATATTGGGCAGTGATGGCAAGCGTCTTTCTAAACGCCATGGTGCAGTGAGTGTGTTGCAATATCGTGAAGAAGGATTTTTACCTGAAGCTTTAATCAATTATCTTGTTCGCTTGGGCTGGTCGCACGGGGATCAAGAAATTTTTTCTATAGCTGAATTGATTGATTATTTTGACATCAAAGACATTAATAATTCTCCTGCCGCATTTAATCTAGAGAAATTACTTTGGCTTAATCATCATTATATAAAAACCAGTGATCCTGAGCATGTAGCAAAAGAGCTGGCTTGGCATATGAGAAAGTTGAGCATAGATATAAAGCAACACCCTTCATTAGTAGAGGTGGTTAAGGCTCAGGCGGAACGTACTAAAACATTGCGTGAGATGGCCGAGCGCAGTCGCTATTTTTATGAGCCCGTTTCGCTGACTGATGAAATGAAAGCACATGTTACCCAAGAGATCATGCCAGTGTTAGAGATGATAGCGAAGCGTTTAACTGTATTGCCGGAATGGTCAAAAGAAGCGATTCATGAAGTGTTAACTAGTACTGCAGAAGTTAACAATCTGAAATTAGGTAAGTTGGCGCAGCCTATTCGTGTTGCCATTACTGGTGGAACAGTGTCCCCACCGATAGATATCACTATGGTATTGATTGGGCGTGATCGGGTTTTAGAACGGCTTAACAGGCTGATCGACTTGAAAATGGCAAGTGAATAAAGGCCTCGCAAGTTGTTCACAAAGATTCGTTATGCAAAGGACCGCCCTTGACCGTCTCTATAAATAGGATAAATTCTTGTTTTCTTTGTTGACAAAACGCCACTTGCTTCATAGAATCGCGTCTCTCTCAGAAGTTAACGGGGCTATAGCTCAGCTGGGAGAGCGCTTGCATGGCATGCAAGAGGTCGCCGGTTCGATCCCGGCTAGCTCCATTGTTGACGTTAATAAACGTCCCCATCGTCTAGAGGCCTAGGACATCGCCCTTTCACGGCGGTAACCGGGGTTCGAATCCCCGTGGGGACGCCAGGTTAATCAATGGGTTATAGTTTGGTGTGGATTCAAGAGGGGCTGATCTGCTGTTACCTCACAACCCCCCAATACACACCGTAAGTGTTCACGCAATGATGTCCTGTCCTCATGAATGACATTATTCAAGTTCATTGTGGTTATAACAGCTGGATCGCCACAGCCAAACGCTTCGCGGCCTCGCGATGATGGACCTGTGGAGCAACCCATGAACGATTACAAATGTTGGCTGCGAGACATCTTTCAACGCACTAGCCCGTTTTTGCGGATTAGTGCATTATCCTAGAAACAGCAGTTGATTCGCGCTCGCGCCCAACTGCCGTTTCTAGGATTATATTTCAAGCTGAATGTTTTTTCTTAATATAGGTAGCAATTTCTTTATTTGTGATTAAGCCATTTTGCAATGCTTGTTCACCTAACCCAGCTAAGGCAAGGGTTGCTTGCGTTTTTTCGGACAAGCCTCCTCGCTCTGATTGTAGCTTGATTAAAGTACTCCATCCCCACCAAGCAGATGTCCAATGCCTATCATATAGATTTGTCGTATCATTTCTTAGCATCAATTGACTTGATTTGCTATCCCAATAAAATAAAGGCGAAATATCTAGTTTGCCGGTGTTTTCTATTTCATCAGGCTGAGGAATCAATGTATATATATTGTCATAAATTTGTGTCGTTCCTTGTTGAAAAGCAGCAAAGATTTGATTAGCAGACGCTTGTAATGTTTCTTCAAGCAGGTCCTTATGTTTATTATTTTTTGGATTGAAATAGGATTTATCACCATAAGCAATCCATTGGTCACCACGTACATTATGTACACGAAGACCATTAAAATTTTCTTCTTCATGCATAAAGCTTGCTAATAGTGATCCTATAGTACCAGGTGTGACATGATCTGTTAATTCTTGCCGTGGCGTACGTATGTGTCCTGAGGCAAATCGATCAGAGAGAAAATGACAGGCAAATGCATTCAATGCATAAGCGAGTTCAAGTTTCTTTAAATCATGTGTTTCATGTGCGAGAACCGCTTGTTCAAGCGCAAGTTCATGTCCCGTTTTGTAAGTGACCCAAGCATTTTCTCCAAAGTGATCGAAATCATCATTGGCAAGTGAAAGATAACGTCCCCAGGGAGGCAAAAACCAAGTTTTTGGATCACAATAACCACCCGTAATACAATTAAATTTTATATCATTGTCGTGCCCAAGTTTTTTATAAAGTTCTTCTGTGGGTTCACCCTTTTTAAGAGCTTCTTCTACCATTTTTTGCTCGTCGTGAATGACAGCCAGAATTTGGGTTGCTTCTGAAATAATAGTAGGAGTTTCTGAAAATGAATTGAATGCAGCTATAAATCGGTCTCGGCGTTCCTGCTCAGTCTTGCCTTGTGAGATAGGATAGTCAACGACTCCATAAAAATCGCCAAAAGAAAGGATTTCACCATAAGTTAAATTGAGGCCATTAGGCAAATGTAATTTGATAAAGGGTTGGCCAGGATTTGTTGTGGGAAGTTTGACCTTATCACCGAAGAAGACATGTTCTGCTGAGGCAAAATCAGGCATGAAAGTAGATGCTGCATGAGTATAAACAGGAGAAAGAAAAACCATCGCACACAAGGGTAGCACTGCTCGCTGTAATAAAGACATATATAATTCCTTTTTGAATTGTAGATAACACGCTCAATATTACCAAACAAGATAAATGTTGACATCAACTGATCGCAAGACGTCGAATTTATTTATACTGTTAACAATTTATGCGAGGACCCTAAGTCCCAGTAATTTTTCCCGTAACAAATTTGCGCTAGCAGAAAGTTTACTTAGCAAAGATTTTTTAATTTCATAACTGATTTCATACAGATTTGCTTCTTTGCTGCGCTCTAAAAGATAATCATCACTTGTTTTGATTTCATCCACAAGATTCAAAGTTATCGCTTGCTGACCAAGCCAGTGTTCACCGGTTGCTACTTTTTGGATATCAAGTTGTTGGCGATGCTCAGCAATCAAATTTTTGAATAAGTGATGTATATCTTCAATTTCATGTTGTAATTTTAGTTTTCCTTCAATGGTGTTTTCACCAAAAAGAGTAATGGTACGCTTGAATTCACCTGCGGTATGTTGCTCAAAATCGATATTGTTCTCTTTGAGTAATCGATGGAAATTAGGCAGTTGCACGATAACACCGATTGAGCCAATGATAGCAAATGGGGCGGCATAAATTTTATTTGCAATACAGGCCATCATATAACCGCCACTCGCTGCTACTTTGTCAATGGTTATAGTAAGAGGAATTTTTTTTGCGCGAATACGCATTAATTGAGCTGCAGCTAACCCGTAACCATGAACAACACCGCCAGCGCTTTCCAAGCGTACCACGACTTCATCAGCTGGTGATGCGATGCCTAATACAGCATTGATTTCTTCACTCAAAGCAGAGACAGCAGACGCTTTGATATCGCCCTGGAAATTTAACACATAGATATTTTTTTTCTTTTCTTCTGCTTTCTGTTTGGCTTTCTCCGCGGTTTTCTTTCCTTTGGTAAATTTTTTAAATTCCTTTTTAGACAATGTCTCTGCGAGAAGTGTCTCGGTTATTTCATCATATTTTTTATTGAGATTTTTGATGAGAAGTCTGCCTTTGGTTTTTTCTTTGCTTTTAGCAAGCAATATAAAAAAGGCAATAAGAACTAGTAAAATTAAGATAAAAATAATGATGGATTTTGCTGCGAACAATGCAAGTTGAAGTATAGCTTGTGACATAAGATCGTTTCCTATTTTTTCTTATGAATGGATTTATTTTCTCGTAACAATAAAATCTTTTGATTGATAATTTTAAGCTTACTGGCTGGTTGATGCATCAATATCATTTTCCATTCCCAGGTGCTGCTGACGGTTTTCTTGGGAAAGAGCAAGGATGGATCGATGTTAATATTTTGCTGATTTGATTTATATAACCAGCTATAAGTGCGCGGAATAACGCCGATAACGCCTACCCATAAAGTTGAATGAGTGTCTTTTATTGTGCGATTTGAATCCCACAAACGCAATACTAATGGATTTTTTATTCCGTCACTGTGTCTTATCAGAATAAGTTCTGGTTTTTTATCAAGATACTGTGGAGATACCATAGGCAAATATTGTGTGCTTTTCACATCAGCAATGCGATGTAAAGTGCTGATCAAATCACGCGCGGGTGGTTCGACCCAGCCTTCTTTTAATAGCGTTTGTTTGATTTTTTCAATATCGCCTGTCCATTCAATATTAATCACTTGAGAGGGAACACCAAATAAGCTAACTCTATATATGGGCAAAATATCATTTTGCTGCCACCATTGATTCATAGGGATAGAGGATGTGGGCCAATTGAGCTGCTGATAGTCAGATTTGAGCTTAGTAAAATTCCGCTGATAATAAAATCCATAAGCGAGGGTAAACGTGATTAAGCTTATGAGTAAAATTCCCAGAGGATTGATGGGTTGTTCTTTTTGGCGTTCATAAGAGATGATCACCAAGAGCAACACAGCAGTACTTAATAGCCATGATCCCAAGACGTCAGTAAACCAATGTGCCCCTAAATATAGCCGTGAAATTCCCACTATCAACGCAATAAAGATACCAATAGTATAAATTGGCAAGCGACAGGTAGGACGAAGTGAACTAGCTATTAAAAAGGCCAGTCCCATAAAAACGGTAGTGGCAAGTGTTGTATGACCACTTGGCATGGAATACGATTCTGGGTTGGAAAAAATCCCCCAAGGGCGAGGCAATTGAAAGATATGTTTAGTAACAAAAATGCCGCCTGCTGCCAATATAGTTAACACTAAAGTATGAAAAGCAACTCGCCAACGTTTTAAGAAAATAAGCCATCCGAAAAATATCGCTACCACAGGGAGAATGATTTGTTTCTGCCCTAGCAGGGTAATATCTATCATGATACTGTCTAAACCCTTCGTTCTTACCCCGCGGAAGAAATGATAGAACGCATTATTAATTCTGATATTGTCTGGACCTTGCCAAGACACATAGAGAGCAACGCCTAAAAATAAAAAACTAGCGATGAGAAAGTAAAGTGCTAAATTTAATTGGCCGTGTGAGTATTGTTTATTATGATGTTTTAGTAAAACAGTAATAGGTGCAAGCTGGCGAGATTTTTTTAACCAATTCCAAAATGAGGTTTGAGTTTGATCTAACTGGACACTAATAAGCTGAAGAAGTTTGTAAATGAACCATAAGCACAACATGATAAATAAAATAATCAGTAATAAGACAAGCATCACATGTGCGGCGATATCTGGAGGTAGCTCTAAGGATGCAGCTCCCAGTAAAATCCCGGGAAGCATATATACAGGTGCCCAGCCAATAGCTGATGTAATATTTGCAATGGTAAATTGAAGTGGCTTCATGCCGAGCATTCCTGCAACTAAAGGAACGAGCGCACGTACTGGTCCAACAAATCTGCCAATAAATACACTCATGACGCCATATTTATGGACAAAGACTTCACCAGATTTAAGAAGGCCAGGGTAACGACGAAAAGGCCAGATTTTTTTTAATCCATCTTTAAAGTAATGCCCTATCCAATAACTAATACCATCGCCGACAATGGCACCGATGATAGCCCAGAAAATCGTGCCCCATAACGGAATGACACCGGCTCCGGCTAAAGCGCCTATGGCTGTCATCATGATGGAGCCAGGTACAATAGTGCCAAGAATAGCAACAGACTCGCCTGCTGAGATAATAAAGGTAGCGAGGCCTGCTAATTCTGGATGCGTGTTTAGCCATTGAAATAAGGGGCTAATAACGTCCGACATTTAAATTACCTCTTCTCCTGCAGCTTGTTTATCAGCATGATAGGAGGATCTGACAAGAGGCCCGCTAGCGACGTTTTTAAAGCCAAGCTCCTTGGCAACTTCTCCAAATCGTTTAAATTCCTCTGGAGTCACATAACGTGTCACTGGCATATGATAACGACTTGGTTGTAAATATTGGCCCAAAGTGACCATGTCTACGTCATGCGCTCGTAAATCTTTTAGTGTTTCTTCTATTTCCTCATTGGTCTCACCTAGACCAAGCATGATGCCAGATTTGGTCGGAATCAAGGGGAAGCGTTTTTTAAATTCTTGCAGCAAGCGTAAAGAATGAGCGTAATCGGAACCCGGACGAGCTTGCTTGTAAAGACGTGGTACGGTTTCAATATTATGATTAAAGACATCAGGTAATTCTTTCCCAGTTGCCTCAAGTGCAATGTCCATACGACCACGATAATCTGGCACGAGGACCTCAATCTTAATTGTGGGGTTTAGTTCACGAACAGCTTTAATACAAGCGGTAAAGTGGCTTGCACCGCCATCACGCAAATCATCTCTATCTACAGAGGTGATGACGACGTAACGTAATCCCATTTTTGCAATAGTCTCTGCAAGATGGCTTGGCTCATTAGGATCCAAAGGATCGGGACGCCCATGTGCTACATCACAGAAACTGCAACGTCGCGTGCATTTATCACCCATAATCATGAACGTGGCTGTTCCATGGGTAAAACATTCTGGTAAGTTAGGACAAGATGCTTCTTCGCAAACAGTGACAAGATTATTTTCTCGAAGTAATTTTTTAAGGTCACTGACAGCGGGTGAGGCAGGAATTCTGACACGTATCCAATCTGGTTTACGTAAAGAAGCCAGAGTAGGTTCAATTTTAACAGGAATACGAGATAATTTATCCGCACCGCGTTGCTTGGTAGGGCTATTATTTGACGATTTTGTTTCCATTTACTAGTTCCGAAGACATTAAAAAAGACGAGTTAGTATACCCTAAATTTTTCATTAAATAATTTGTTAATTGATGGCCAGTTTCAGCGGTTTCTTTTAAGCCACCCAGCGCTGAGAACTGAGTCATCTTAAGAGCAGTAAAGCCGCATGGATTGATCCGGGCAAAAGGTGCTAAGTCCATGGCAACATTAAACGCAATACCATGGTAAGCACAGCCACGGCGTATTCGCAATCCAATAGAGCAAATTTTTTCCTCAGCTACATAAACCCCAGGTGCTTTGCACTGGGCGTAAGCAGAAATGCCATAGTTGACGAGTAAATCGATGACAGCTTGTTCAAGCTGGGTCACGAGCTCGCGTACATTTAGTTTTTTGCGTTTAATATCAATTAACGTATAAGCCATCAGTTGTCCTGGTCCATGATAAGTGACTTGGCCACCGCGGTCAGTTAACACCACAGGAATATTGCCAGGATCAAGGATGTGTTCAGGGTTGCCATTTTGCCCTTGGGTAAAAACAGGATGATGCTCGAGCAACCAAATTTCATCTACCGATTGTTCATCACGCTGATTGGTAAATTGTTGCATTGCTCGCCAGCAAGTAGTGTAATCCTGTTGTCCTAGCCATCGAATAATAACGGTACTAGCTATCATAATGTCATTAATACATGAGGTGACGATGAAAGATCGCGATAAATATCATCTAATTGTTCTTTGGAATTTACATGAATAGTAATAGAAAGAGCAAGGTACTTGCCGTTTTCACTAGGCCGCGATTGGATAACTCGGCCAGATAAGTTAGGTGCGTGTTTATTTACGATCATAAGAACAGCCGCTTCAAATTCTTGAACAGCTAAGCCAAATACTTTGATAGTGAAATCACAAGGAAATGTGAGCAATGATTCGTTTGATTGTGTTGGTTTAATAAGTATTAACCTCTATTCACTGGTTCTTCGCTTTTGGAAAAATATTTCTTTAAGTTAAACTTGACAGTGTCTGACGCACGCTGCCAAAAGCTTCCCTGTGGGTTATCTTCTAAGGCAACCAAGGGTTTTGACGCGACAATTTGATTATTTATGGTGATGTTTACCACCCCATATATCTGGTTTTTGACCATAGGTGCTTTAAGCGGATTGTTTAACACAATAGCGGATTGAAGTTTTTTATATTGACCTGCCGGAACGGTAATATAAAAGTCTTCTTTCATGCCTAAGGGAGTCTCACTTTTTGCACCTTGCCACACCCGTGCTTGTACAACGGGTGTTTCGGCATTATACAATTTATGGGTTTCAAAAAACCTAAAGCCATAAGTCAGGAGGCGAATGGAATCTTCTGTTCTTGCTTGATCACTGGGCTCACCCAATACCACGCTGACTAAACGCATGCCATCTTTTTTTGCTGATCCCACCAAGCAGTAACCAGCTTCGTTAGTATGGCCGGTTTTTAATCCATCTGCATATTGGAACCGCCATAATAAACGGTTGCGATTGGGTTGCTTTATGCTATTGTAAGTAAACCATTTTTCAGAGTAAAAGCTATAATCTTCAGGGAAATTCTTGATGTAAGCCTGGGTCAAAATAGCAAGATCATGGGCTGTGGAATAATGATTGGGGTTAGGCAAGCCTGTGCTGTCTATAAAGTGACTATTTTTCATGCCAAGTAATTGTGCTTGCTGATTCATCATTGCGGTGAAGGCTTCTTCTGCCCCAGCAACATATTCAGCTAATGCGACGGTTGCGTCATTGCCAGAAGCAACAATGATACCTTGAAGCAAATCTCGTACCGAGACGTCATCGCCTGCTTTGATAAACATGCGTGAGCCTTCTGTTTTCCAAGCCTTGGTACTAATACGGACCTTGTCATCCATTTTAATTAGACCGCTTTTAATTGCTCCGGAGATAATATAAAGAGACATTAACTTGGTGAGGCTAGCGGGCGGCATACGATCGTTTGCGTTTTTTTCAGCGATGATTTTCCCACTAGTCGCATCCAAGAGAATATAGCCGGTTGCTCCAAGGCTTGGAGGACCAGGGGTATAATTGGGTTGTTGTGGTTGAGTTGGAATAGGGATAACAGGATTAGCTAATACAGGCGTGCTTAAGACGAAAGCAGTCAGTAATGCAAATAGCGATATCTTAATTTTGGATAACAATTTTACATGCATGAAGCTATTCCTCTATTATTAAGGGTAAAGTCTAACAAAAAAATAACAATGGGGCCAAGTTTCCTATAGATTTTTTTGTAGTAAGAACGTAATATTCGGCTTCAACGGATGCGAGTTTGTTCCTATTGAGCAATCTTAGTAGCGAATACTCTGATCGCCGTCACAATCTCTATTCTGAGGTTGATTGGAAACCATGCTTAGACTCTGAACTTTCGTCTCACAGTGTTTTAGTGATGCGTTGGCGTGAGCATGATTATTTTATTTTTTGTGTGGAAATAGTAACTATCAATAAGGAGAACATCATGTCTTTCTATCGTACTCTATTCGCTGCAATTGCAGCTATAGCTATCGCAAGTCCAGTGTTTGCTGAAGATGCTACCCCAGCTCCAGCTGGCAGTACTTCTGCTCCCTCTGCTTCTGCTACTACCGCTCCAGCAACTGAAAACAGCAGCATGACGCAACCATCTACTTCTTCTGAGCAAGGTGCTGCGACAGAAGCGAAAGTTAATGTTAACAAAGCAACTGCTAAAGATCTCATGAAAGTGAAAGGGATTAATGCTTCTAAAGCAAGACATTTAGTTGCTTGCCGTAAAAAACAAAACAACCATGCTTTCAAATCTCTTGATGATATCGCTAAATGCAAAGGTTTCACCAAGATGAAAGCAGAAGATCTGAAAGCAATTGAAGATCAATTAACAGTCGAGTAAGTAGTAGTGACACGTTTGATTGATTAGATTGTAAGAAAAAGGGCGCTTAGGCGCCCTTTCGGGTATACACCAAACATTGGCCGCACGGCAGATGGCGTTCCTGAATGGAGCCTGAGCTGTAATGATGAAACACTAGAGTAAAATTATGCTGCTATTTACGACAATGAGCTTACTGTTTGTGTCATTTATTTTGCATGTCTTGTGGTGGCGAATTAACATGCCTCACCGCTCTACGATTGCACTGCTGATATGTTTTTTTGGGGTACTTATTCTTGCTATCCTATATTTATGCCTCTTCCCCTCTACCTTTGATTATTCCTTGATAGATATTTCCAAGATGATTTTACTTTATACCTCTTGTACGTTCGTATATATCATCGTTTACTCTGCGGTCGAGGACCAAAGTCCTACCCTTGCTATTGCATATTATTTAAAAAAGCAAAGCCATGCTGGCGGCTGTGATGATAATTCATTAAATAATTTTCTGAAGGCTGATGCAGCAATTAGAAGACGCATTTTTTCAATGGAAAAGAGTGGCTTTATACAAAAAAATCATGACCATTGGTTTCTTACAAAAAAAGGAAAGTTTTTTGCCTCGATTTTTGACTATAGTGCAAAAATATTTGGATTACGAGGAATAGGAGGATAACCATGCAAAACCCCTGGCTAATCACGTTATTACCTATCCTCACCTTAAGTATCAATGTCATCTCTCAGCTTTTTGTTGTGCACTTGACCCGACGCATTGGTTTGTCAATTACTACTGGCTTAATAACAGGCTTCATTGTCAATGTGATCGTGTTTTTTACCGTATCAACTAACTTTGAAAACACATGTATTGATCTAATAAGCTATATAGGATTTTCTTTCAGTTATTGGACATTCTTGAATTTAAACATCACTGCCTTGCGCATACGGGTTTTGCGGGAATTATTAAAAGAAAATAAAACAGGATTAACGACCGAGACTATATTGCAACGCTATTCTTCCAAAGAATTAATCAATCGCCGGTTAGATCGTTTAAAACAATGGGGTCATATTATTAAAAAAGATGGTCAATGGATCCTTCAATCCAATAAGTTACTTTTTTTAATGTTTGTAATGCTACTATTACGCCATATCATTTTTGGGAAAGAAAAAACCCGTAAGCTTCTTGCTTAAAGGCCTAAGTATGCTTAATTTAAGTATCAACCTAAATAAAAATCGAACTCTTGCTATCTTTTTTGTCATTGCACAATGGGTAGTCTATGTGTTGAGCGTAGTGGGATTACATCAACTCGAAAAAATAAATATTATGGGGCCAGACAAACGCATCGTCGCTGCAGCAGTTTCTTACGCTTATTTTCATGTTCCCTTTGGAAAAGGAATTAATGAAGTAACGGATATTCTACAAAGGAATAATGTGGGTGACGGTATTAAGGAAATTCGTGATCAAGGTATCAAACAAAAACACATCAAAGATATAGGCAGTGATGGCGAAGCCAGTTTTGCCCTTGAGATGATGTGCAACCTTGGTATGAAATTGTTTGGTGTCAACACCCATGCTATTTTTTTATTTTTTTCTTTGTTTATTTTAATATCGCATTTAGCATTTGCTTGGCGATTTCATGATGCGAGATTTATTTTTGCACCTATTATTTTATTTTCCTTAACCTTAATGCTTTTCACACCCTTGGTCAGAAATGACGACATTGCTAGTCAAATAGCCATTGGTATGTTCAGATATTTTACATTATTGGGCATGCTCCCTGTGATACATGTTCTCTTGGAACTGTTAGATTCTCAAAAGCGTTTAAATCTTTCCATGTCAATCTGTCTTATTATACAGGTTATCATCATTGGACTTTGCGGGTTTGAGGCCAAATCATCTGCCTACATATTTGTCAGTATTTTCATATTTAGCACAACGACCTATTTTTTCTTCCTGAGAAAAAATCAAGAAACAAGCAAACTATTTTTAAGCAAAATAAAAAATATTCTCTTAACATTAATTTTATTTTCTATCTGTTTCTATGCAATCGTTCCAAGAGCTTATATTGAGGACCATCGTTTAACAGATGATTTTTGGCATCGTATTTGGATCAGCTATGGCTCAAATCCTACCTGGCCTTTTAAAGAAATCAACGAGCAATATGCAGGCTGCATAATAAAAAGCGGTCTCAAAGATACAGATTCAAACGGTGAATGTGCATGGGTAAGATATGCAAAAAAACATCACCTTGATCCAAAGGGCAAATATCCTTATATGTTGACTTATGAAATCGCAGCGCGGGACGCTTTCTTTGAAACAGCGCTTAACTACCCAATGTACACATTAGAAACGTTTTTGTATTACAAACCAATTAATATTATTTCAAATTTACGTTATGATTTACATTATAGGCATCTGCTGAAACATACCAGAGATTTTATTTATCTTATTTTTTCATTATTCATTTTAATCTTGTCGTGGCTTTTTTATTTTTCCAAAGAAAATTTTTCCAAAAATATATTTTTTCAGCTAGGACTAATTATTTTATTAATTTTATCTACCAATACCATGTATATTGTTGCATGGGCCAATCCTTTTGTTATTGCTGAGCTTGTATTAATTACTCATATTTTTGTCATTTTTTCTTTGATGATCTCTGCAAATTTCGTCAAAGTTGTTTTGAATAAATTGAGGTACTAGCTCAGTTGTGAGATCAGGTTAAAAGCCTGGATTGCTTCACTTCGTTCGCAATGACGTCCTAAGTAATAGTTGCGGGAAAAAGCGCAGCATACCCAGACGTATGTGAGCATTTTTCCTGCAACCTTTCGTTCAAATCTGCCCGCAGACGACGTTTGCCTTCCCGGAGCCTGAGCTGTTACTTCCACTCACGATGCGATTCGTCGCATGAGAACACTTAACATCGTGTGAACAACGGATCGTAAATTTTTCCAAGTAACCGCATTCCCGCGCCCACCTCTACGTTCAATAGTAATAGTCGGCACTTCGACATACGTGAAACCCTGCTCAATTAAAGAACAGAGTAACGCTGCTTGAAAACCAAAACCGCGCGTATTGGGATGCCAACGCATGATGTTATAGCGTAAATGAACATGCAATCCATTGTAATATTGAATTTTATTGCCGCTAATCAAGTTGATTAATTTAGTGTAAAGCTTAGACATAAATTGCCGGTAAAAAACCCGGTCCTGGAATTCGAGGTAGTAGGGAACGATGATATCTGCTTCTCCTATCCTGCTTAACACAGTGACCATGGTTTCAACGGGTTCGGAATTATCGCCACAAAACAGTCGATAATATTTACCACGACCAATGAAAGCGCCATCAACATAATTTTGCGCGAGCCCTTTGTTTTTAACATTCGCACGTAAAATAATGGGAACATCGGGGTGTTGTGCGATAAAATTTTGCACCAGCTCTAGTGAACGATCTTTTGAGCAATCGTCAATTACCAATATCTCATAGGTTTTATCTAACTTTTTCATTGCTGCAACGAGCGTATTCAAGGTATTGATGATGAATGTTTCTTCGTTGTAACAAGACACAAAAAGCGTGATGTCAATCGGGTTATGTTTGTAGGGGGAAACAATGTGCTCAGCAAGGTGATAGCATTTTGCTGCCGTTGATAGGGTGATGGGTGCATCCCAGTAAGCTTTGCCAGAATGGCTCAATGCTTGCACTGATTTTGCTATTGCTTCTGGTTTTTGTTGTTCTCCCATATGCACCTCCTACGATATTAGAATCATTTCTATCCGGCATGGTACCAAGGTATGTCAGATTTTTCTAGTCGGGGCTTTTTGGCTAGCGTCTCTAATTCGATATGAATTTCCTTATAGGGAAAAGATTGAATGATATTTGAATTATGAATCGACTGTTTGTATTGTTCTAACCACATAGCATTGATGGGAGATCGTGCTTGCTCTTTCCACGTTAATAAGGTGTCGTTACCATTCGTCCAGACAATACCGAGATAATCGGCAATATGAGCAGGAGAAAAGAGTGGGGCCAGGGGTAGCGGGTCAGTTAAATTCAGGGAATGCGAAAAAAAGAAATAATTCAGCCCCTCTTTGCTTAGCCAATCTTTTGCTGCTTGTGGCTGACCATAAAAGATAAGCGGTGAATGCTTGGACAATCGATAGGAAGGGTAAGTTTCCATACGACAATTAGGCAGCATGCAATAGCTATTCTCATGCATACTCCAAATACGTGTGTGAGGAGGGAGTAGAGTGCACGCTTTTTCTGCGCCAGGATAAATAGCTCCCCAAGGCATGCGTCCTGGCCAACCTGATTGATTTCGATAGCCATCCGCTATGCTGTATTGTCCAGTGATAAACCGTATTCCATTTGACAGGACTGGTTGGATTTTTTCTATTTCATAATTCATGAAAGGTTTTAGCGGAAGCCATGCGATGATAAAACCCAAAACCAGGAAAAGGGTGGCAAATTTCGTCTGGCGTAATCCTGCAGATAAAATTAAAAGACAAAAGCACAACATAGGTGCGTAAGAAAATATCGTATATCGGTAATAAGAAAAATGCTGATCACGGCCTATACTTAATGAAAGTAATAAAACAAGCATTAAAAACCCACCGCAAGCATAAATAGCTGTCTTATCTATGGCTTTTCTCATGGCGGCATGCCAGGTTTGAGAACGATAACTAAGACCCCATACCACACACGCTAACAATAATAACGGCCCCCATACATCTAACCGGATATAAGTAAAATAGACGTGTAAGAAGTGCCCCGAGATGAGATGGAGTTGATTTGCAAGCATACCATTCCTGTCCCAATGGAATTTTAATATCTCCATGACGACACCCCAATCATTCACTTTCTGGAAATTAATGAAAGGCAGGTAAATCAACAGCTTTTGCTCATCCGGCACGCCGGTTAAATAAAAATTAACGGTAGATAAGAAGAGAAACCAAAGGCCTGCGGCTATCATGCCTGCAAAAAGCCATAATGCTACTAGCTTTTTATTGCGCAAGTAAAAAATGACTGCCGCAATACCCAAATAAATGCATGCATAAGGGGCGAGAAATGGATTGATTAATACTAACGCGCTCATAGTGAGGATTAATGTCAGGCCCCATTTTCGTTCTTCTTGTCCTTTAGCTAGGGTGTTAGTTAAACCCATCGTGATCCAAATCATTGCAAACATTAGTACAGAAGCAGGTTCATGTGCTTTTTCAAGATCCGCCCATCCGCCTTGACGCTGTGGTCCGGGCGTATAAATCAGGAAAGCAATATAGAGAGCAGCACTTATCCAGGGTAAGAGAGGCCACTCATTGGCAGATGGTTTGAGTGAAGTAAATATCATCGCAGCCCCTGCTATCATCAAAGCTGTAGTAGCGAGTTGCGGGGCTAAGGGATCTGTCAACAGCATAGACAGAAAAAACAACCCATCACCTTTAGAATAATAAAAATGGTACCACACATCGTTAGGCATGATAGTGTTTGATTCAATCACTCTTAAATAATAAGGAAAATAATGATTGTAATAATCATGCCCACCTGCCGGATAAAGGCCTTTTGTTATTAGGAAAAAAAATAAGGGAATGAGAAATACTAACCAACCCTGCCAGTAAACGGGACTTCGATTAGTTCGAATAAAATGCAGACATTGATTAAGCCTTGGTAATGAAGCAGCGAATAAAAGCAATGTCATGGCTGCCATGAGCGCGCGCGTGTATAATCCAGCAAAACCAATAAACAGCAGCACGATATGCCAGAGACCAAGACCAGAAAAAAAGGCGAGCAACGCATTGTCCAAGGTCATGATGTTGCGATAATTATTTCTCATCATGGCCCTTAAGAAAAAATCGCCAGTTGCATAAAACAGCAACATTAAATAGAAAATAAAGAGTAGTCGAACAATATTGTAAGCAACAACCAGTGAACCTTTGGTAAAAAAGTAATAATGGTAAATATCAATGAAATTAAAATAGACAAGCAATAAAGCATAGCCTAAAAATCCAATCCAGATCAAAGGCGATATTTTTTTTAACGAGGCTAGTGTCTTAGCGTTAAACATTAGATATATGCTTACAGGTTAGATGCACAGATTGAACCTAGAAACGGCGGTTGGGCGCGAGTGCAAGGTGTAACAGATTGATTGAGATAAACGTTCAAAAATTTGAGCGGTCACCTTATTGGTGATCCGAAAATTTTTGAACGTTTAGATCAGTCAAGATGTTGCGCATCGCACCGATCGCACCGCGAATCAACCGCCGTTATCTAGGTTGAAATGTTGGATCTTATCATACTTGTTCTTTTAAAGGTATTCCTTGATCAGTCATAGGGTCTATCGAGGCAAAATGCACGCAACTGAGGAGAATAGCTGGACTATTTGAAGAAAATTTGCATGCATTTTGACCGATGTTACTCGTTTTGCAGCTAGAATTGCAATTGTCAACAGACCCTATATATGACTTCCTATTTTTATTCCAAGATAATACAATTGCTGGCATGATTACTACCCAGCGTAAAATTCTGCGTCCCTTATTTTCAATTGCGAAAATTTTAATCGCAATCGTTCTGCTTTGGCTGCTCGTTCACTCAGCTCAAATAAATGTTAAATTATTTATCACATTAATTCAGCAGCCATTTATATTTTTTGCAGTCATTTTATTTTTCCTTTTAGTAGTAGTGGGCGGGGCCTGGCGTTGGTCTATTTTAAATTCGGCACAGGGGATTGATCTTGGATTTTATAAAAGTGTTTTTGTCGCATATGTCGGTTCAGCATTTAATAACCTTCTTCCTAGCGCACTGGGCGGCGATTTCATACGATTATTTTATGTTTTTAAACAAGCCCCGCAGAAAAAAAATGAAGCGCTCCTTGTCATGTTTTCAGATCGCTTCCTCGGATTTCTTGCCATTTTTATTACTATCTCTTTAGTCAGCATCATTGATGTACACATCTTTTATCGCCAACCCCGAATATTTTATTTATTCTTGGGTTGTGCAGCATTTTGTATAGGCACGTTAATCGCGTTTGTCTTTGGTATATGGTTATCTCACCGGATTCAACTTGACGCTTGGTTAAACAAGAAGTTGGGTCATAAAACATGGTCTAAGCCAGTCATTGCATTTTTTAAAACCTTAGGTATGTTTAGGTTAGAAAAATGGGTCATCGTAAAAGGCTTAATGATATCTGTTGCCTTACAACTCTTAATGGCATTCATCATCATGGTGATATCAAACATGATGGGCTTACCTGCTCTTGCGTTTTCTAATTTTATTATTGCAATGGGGGCCATCCAAATTGTTAACTTAATCCCTATCACTCCAGGTGGAATAGGGATAGGAGAAATAGCATTTGCAAATATATTATTGATGCTTAATCCTGGTGTGACCGGTGCGTATGCCACTGCACTTCTTGCCTATCGATTAATTAGCATGCTGGCTTATTTGCCAGGCTTAATGGGGTTCATTTATAAATTTAGGTTCTCAAAAGAATCATTGTTACCTGCTTAGGGTCTGTTGACAATTGCAATTCTAGCTGCAAATAGAACAAGCTATGTAACAGCGCAGGCTCCATTTGGGCGCCGCGCCCAACCGCCGTTTCTAGGTTAAAGTGACGTGAGAATTGTCACATTAATCAATAAATCGAAGATACTTATTACGCGAGCTTGCATCGGTAAATTCAAAGGTTTTTTTGATGGCACTGTACCAAATTTGTTTTAATGCATTGCCGTTTTGTTCCTGATAGCGTTTTACCCAGTCAGCATCAATAGACATACGAGCATTTTCCTTCCACGTTAGCAACGTGTTAGTCCCATCTGTCCATTGAATACCTAAATAATCAGCAATATATTTAGGTGAAAAAAGAGGCGATAAAATCAATGGATCTTTTGCGTCTAGTTGATTAGAGAAGAAAAAATAATTCAGATGTTCTTTTTTCAGAAGTTCTTTTGCTTGTTTGGGATCACCAAAAAATATCATTTTTTCATCACGAGACATTTGAAAAGAAGTATAACTTTCTACATCACAATCTGGCAACATGCAGTAACTATGAACGTGCCAACTCCAGATTCGTGTTTTCGGTGGTAATTGCTGCCAAATGGTTTCTAGCGGAGGATAAATACCACCCCAAGGCATGGTTCCTGGTCTACCTTCTTGGTGCCGATAAGCATCCGCTATACTATATTTTCCTATCAAAAAGCGATCACCATTTTTTATCGTATGGTTAAGAGTTTTATTTACAAAAGAAAAATGATGTAACGTTATCCAAATGAAAAAGCCACCCAAAACAGTTAAAAAAATGGGGTGAAGCTTTGATGGGGACAAATGAAAAAAGAGTGCCCGCATCATCGATAAAAATACTAAAGCACTAATCAGTATATAGAAATTATTAAAAGGCAGCCCTTTATTCTTTATGGTTGAAAAAGCAGCAAGAAACCCTAAAGCCAGAATGAACAATGACCATTTTCTATGGTCAGACAAAAACAAAGATAATAACAGTAAACAACAGCAAAGTGTCGGTGCATAAGTAAATGAGGTAAAACGGTAAAATGAAACTGGTTGATCGCGTCCAATGAAAAAAGAAAGGCAAAAAATTAAAAATAAAAATCCACCACAAAAAACGAGAGCAATTTTAATATGCTGGTCCTGAGCAATAACATTTGTACTACGTTGTTTTTTCCAGAAAAACATCGAGCTTATCACTACCATAAAAAGTAGCGGTCCCCATAGATCCAATCGCAGATAGGTAATGATTTTTTTTAAAAGATCGATGCTAATCGGTAATTTGCCAGGTGCCATTCTTGCAGAATGCAGATTAATGATTTCAAATAATCCGCCCCATTCATTTACTTTATCAAAATTAACAATGGGCCACCAAAATATTACACTTTGTTCATCAGGTAACCCTGTTATTAAATAATTAACTAGCAATAACAATGCAACCCAAAAGCTAATAGCAATGAGACCGCATGCCACGCTCATCGCAGCGATTTTTTTCTTGTAGATCAGAAAACACAACAGAGTCAAACCTAAATAAATGCCAGCAAAGATAGACGTTGCTGCACTCATTATTCCTAATGCGCTCGCATTTAAAATTAACGCTACTCTCCACAATTTCCATTGAGTAGTTCGTGCTAAAGAGCATGTGATCCATATAATGGCAAACAATAAAAGAGTGGCTGGTTCATGCGATTTTTCAAGATCGCCCCACCCGGTTTGCCTCATTGCATCGGGTGGGCCAGGTGTATAAATAAGAAAAGAGATATAGAGTGCGATGCCAATCCAGGGCAATAATCGCCAAGAAGTGGATTGGCGAATCATTGAGAATATTATTCCCATTGTCGCTAATATCATGGTGGTGGTGACAAGTTGCGGCCCAAGCAGGTCTGTTAGCAACGCGGACAGAAAAAACAAACCCATGCCTTTATCATAATAAAAATGATACCAAAGGCGCCCTGGCATAATATTACCTGTTTCTATGACTTCCCTATAATAGGCAAAATAATGGGTGAAATAATCGTGACCACCCGATGGATATAGTCCTTTGGTAACGAAAAAGAAAAAAGTAGGTATTAAAAATAAGATTAAACCTGGCCAATAAATGGGCGCACGCTGTGTATGAAAAAAACGTATCCACTGGTCAAGCCTAGGTAGGGATACGATAAACAAGGCTATTGTCGTGACTAAAAAAAATGGTCGTGTATACCACCCCGCAAAACCGAAACCTAAGAGCACGATGTGCCATACACTTAGGCCAGAAAAAAAAGTTACTAATGCAGAGCTTAAGTTGTAACCACGATGTTCGCTCTGCTTTGTTAAAAATAATAAAGCATAATCGCCCATTATATAACATAACCACATTAAACAAAGGATGAAAAAAACACGAAAAAAATTATATAAAATGATAAGCGATCCAGTCGAAAAAAAGTGCTGATGATATACATCAATAGTATTAAAAAAGAAGAGTAATATAATATAACCAATAAAAAATAGCCAAGTAAGAGGGGAGTTCTTAAGAGAATAATACATTAGTGATTTTTCCATATTGATAAATTCAGATATGATGTCTGACTCTCATGACGCAATCCGCTATTCTTGACATTCGCACGCAAAATAATGGGAACATCGGGATGTTGAGCGATAAAGTTTTGCGCCAGTTCTAGGGAGCGGTTTTTTGAACAATCGTCAATTACCAATATCTCATAAGTTATATATATATACCCGAAGCGTTTCAGTTTTAGGTGTTTAAAATGAAATCTTACCGCGACCTTGAAAAGATTTTTTCACGAAAAATGCTCGAAATACCGCAAGTATTCCTCCGCTTTTTCATGAAAAAATCTTTCCAATCTCTTGTAATCTTTCATTTTAAACACCTATAACTGAAACGCTTCGGGTATAACTACGATATTAGAATCATTTCTATCCGGCATGGTACCAAGGTATGTCAGATTTTTCTAGTTGGTTTTTTTGGCCAGCGTCTCTAACTTAATCCCTATTACCCCAGGAGGAGTAGGAATAGGAGAAATAGCATTTTCAAATATATTAAAGTTGTCCGGAACATAGTCCTAAAAAGATTGATTACATATTAGTCTAAATGTTAAATTACACTCCCTATTGAAAAGAAGATGGATAAGTTGTTGGAAAAATTACTCTACCCAGACACAATCAATGGATACAATATATCCAATCTAATCGAACTTCTATTTATTTGCCGGGATTATCATTGTGTTTAGGGTCTGCTGTTCTTTTTTTCTCATGGCAAAAGGATATCTAGCAGGCGGACAGGATTATTACACACATTATTTTCCGGATTATCGAGAAGTCATTTATATGCAACATAATGATAACGCGGATAAGACCCCTATGTCTGAAATGAAAAAGTATTCAGGGGGCACTCATGCAAGTGAAAGTTGAACCTATTGTTTCAATTCGTTTGTTATTACAAGCGTGTACAGGTGTTTTATTAGGATTTTTTTTAGCTTTACTTGTTGCAAAATTGTGTTGGCCTGTGGGAGGACGATATGGCGTTATGCCAGAATCTTTGCTCCCATGGATCGCGCATAACATGTTATATAAACCTAGGGAAAAAGGATTTTTTCTTCTATGTATACTGTTTAGTACGGCAGGAGGATATCTATTTACTTCTAAATTGTATCAATTGAAATCTCTTTTCTTACTATTTTTTTTAATCTGCAGTATGCCGCTAGCAAATTTTTTTGCACATAACATTTTGCAAGAAGATAATTCGTTTTCGCTATTGATTGTATTGTTGATACCAATTAGCTTATTTTTTGTTTACAGGTTGTTTAAAGGCCATGAGATTAAACCTGTCTCAATGAATACTAGGGTTTACCGTTTTAGTTGGAAACCCTACCTATCATTCCTATTTTTCATGTTGTTATTATTATGGCCGTCTTCATTTAAAACAATCGCCGCTAGCATTTCTGGAAATATAGAAAAAGAAATGCATACTATTTCGTTTATAGCAGGCATTGCACTCTATTATCTTGGAGATCATATATTACCCGGCATTGATTATTTTACTCAGTACAGTATAGGAATGGGATGGTTATTTTCTCACATGTTAGCCAAGTCAGCTGAACGAACACTGGTGAACTATGTGATATTTCACATAACGTGTATAGGGTTATTTTATGCTCTTGCTCTTTATGTTCTTCATTGGCTATACCGTTCTTGGGCAACTGCTGGATTGATCACATTTTTATCGTTAATATTATTATTTCATAATCCTCCTCATTTTTATGATCCTGCTTCTGGTATATTACATTATCCTTTGATGGGCGTTTGTGCAGGATTATTAGCGTTTTGGATAAAAAATCCAACCCAAATCCTTCGCTGCTTGCTTTTATCAAGTGCGCTGGCGTTATCTATTTTTTTTAATACAGAAACTGGGGTTATATTTTCTGTTGCTGTTGTGATAGCTAGCTTGTTCTCTGCTTCTCGATTTTCTTCTATGGTTCTTCCATTAGTTTGGGTGGGAATAGCGAGCATCATTATACTCACCGTGTTGTTAATAAGCATATTTGGTTTCGGGGTATTACAATATAAATTTTGGTTTGCATTAGTTGAGCCATTTTTTATATACGGTAAATTAGGGTATAGCGGCGTTTGGATTTTCTGGACATTCCATGATTTGAATTGGTTTTATAATCTTGTTGCGCCTGGCGTTGCTTTTGCTACGTTGCCATTGATAATAAGAGAAGCAAGCAGTTCGGATGCGGATCGTCCTCGTTTAGCCATGCTGGCCTTTTTTACTATTTCTGGTTTATTAATGCTTATGAAGTTTGTTAACATGTCACTGATAGCCGTTTGGCATGTGAATTCACTGGGATTGCTGGTGGCGCTTGGTTGGTGGAGCCAGGTCATTTTCAACCGGATTAAACAAACTAATTTTACATTTCTGCTATTTTCTTCATCATATTCAGTTTCAGCTATCAAACTTTTTTATTTTATATTAGTAGTGTTTATGCTAGGGATAACTATAGTTAATCAAGACAGTAGAAATCGTGCTCCATATGGATTGCGTTCATGGGTACGTTATCCTGCTTTGATTACTGCTCCTTTTCGAGATCGTAAAGATTGTAATGATTATAGTTGTTTTTCTAACCAGCCAGCAGCAAGTGATGTTGCTCTCATCACATCAAGAACAAAACCTGGAGAGCAAGTTGCTATCATTGATCATTACGATTGGGGTTATTTAATAGCGGCACACCGGCCCCCTTTAGTGACATTTTTAATTTCAGATACCATTTTCACAAAAGATCAAGTTAAGGGCACACTAACTAAATTGAAAGAATCACGATATTTGTTTTTATCTAAAGGAAAAAATGGCGAACCTTATATGAATAGCGATGATTTCAATGCTGCGCTACTTCCCACTTTTCACCAAGTGTATGAATATGATGGTGAAGGGGAAAGACTCGTTGCTTGGCGGAAGAGATAGAGGATAAAAAGTTTCGTCATAAAAAAATCGTTGCTTTTTTCAAGATATTGAGGTAAATATTGCGTGTCGACTGAGTGCTACAACACCCAGCCGACACTAACCATATCAACCTACAGAAGGAGGTCAACATGGCTCGGGGTAGTCTAGCTAATTCATTTTCAAATTTAAACCTTTCTCGTCGTCAAACTGCGTTGTTTCAGGAAATTATCTTGGTCGGTAATCAAATGTCAAGGGGCATGCGCCACTATCATCCATTACCTGTGTCAGAAGATAGAGCTAGATTGGGACGAAAATGGCTCCATTTGATGGTATCACTTGCTGATGCTCTCAGGGAGCAGGACTGGTCGTCCTGCCCTTCGTGTCAAATGATGATTACTTTGTAAGTATTGATAACCGTCATTCTTGGTGTTAGATTGCCAGTTTTGGGGAAACAAGACAGGATGTATTTTTTTGGAAAAGTCGCTCACCTTTACTCAATTTAAGTTTTCATCTCTGACCTGGCTATTTTTTATTGGCTATTGCTTATCACTTTTATTTTTTTATAAGGTCGATGTCTATCATCATCATTTTTTTTCCAGTGGATTCATCGTAATTGCCTACCATATTTTTCGTATTTTTTTCATGCTTAGCTTAATGTGGTTATGTTATAACATGGGTGATTTTGTATTATTTTTCTTAACCAAAGATACGACACACCGTGAAGTTAATTTAAGCTCTGCATTACTCACGTTTTTTGCAGGGCTGAGTATATGGCACATCATATTGCTATTACTCGGTTTCGCTGGCTTTTATACACAAACAATGATGGCGCTAGTCACCTTATTCTTGTTTGCTGTTTCTTTACCTAGGCTCAATCAATGGATTCGATCTATCCAAACAAATCCAACACCTATTTATTTGCCTGGACTATTATTATTGCTGCCACCAGCTTTTTTCTTTCTGATTGCAAAAGGATTATATCCATCAGGTGGACATGATTATTTCACCCATTATTTTCCGTATTATCGAGAAGTCATAGAATCTGGTAGTATTTTACCTGGCCGTCTTTGGTATCATTTTTATTATGATAAAGGGATGGGTTTATTTTTTCTTTCCATGTTATTGACCGACCCTCTTGCTCCTCAACTCATTACCGCCACAATGATATTTGCTTCAGCTGGCATCATATTCTTATTGATTCGCCAAGCCAGTTCTTGGCGTTTATTGCCTTGGATTGGCGTCGCACTTTATCTGTTTTTTCTCATTTATACACCCGGCCCGCCTGAAGCTATGCACGAAACTGGATGGAGCGATCTCGAAAAATCACATGAACCTGCCACAATATTAATGTTCTCCATTATCTGGATTACGATCAACTTAGCGCACACCCAGCAATGGAAATTGTGGAGAATTGCGTTAGTGTTAAACGCAAGTGCATTAGTCATTATGAGTACAGCCATGGCTGTTTTCGCTGGCATGTATTTAAGTCTTGCCGTGCTATGTTTTCTTATTTACAAAAAATTATCTGCTGCCATTTCTATTGCATGGGCCCTGGTCGCTATTGGATGTTGGACTGCTCTCTTATTATTAATTAATTATTTATTAACCGGTGTTCCAGACGAACAAAGTGTATTGTTTTGGTGGCCAGTGATTAATTTTGATAAAGTGAATGAATGGGGTGGTTTAATGCAAATCACCAATCTTCATTTCAACAGAGTGATGCAAGGAATTGACAAAATACCACTTACCTTTTATTTCTTCAAACATAACATCATTACTTATCTTAGATTGGATATTTGGGGATCGTTTCTCCTCCTAATCTTATTGAGTTCACTCTTGCTTGGGAAAAAGAGGCAAAGCGAATTTGTGCAAGCAAAACAAACTAAAATTGTGTTATATACATTAGGTGGTTTTTTAATTTTGATTGCTTGTCTTTCTCTTTTTATTGGACGCGATCAGCCTGTTTCTTTTTACCGTTTTACCTCATTTACTTATGCGCCTGCTCTTTGTTTTTGTTTGTTATTATTAGCTACCTTATTAACAGACCATAAAAAATGGTCATTGTTTATTCTGGCTTTAGGGTTTCTAGCTGCTTTTTCGATCACAGGCAATGACGATTTTATTCCTTTTCATCATGAAGATAGATTGATTGGTTTTTTATTGTTATTACTGATAATAGGTGTGTACCCAAAAATACGATTCGCCTTTTTTCCTGCTTTAGGATTTTTTTTACTCTGGATCATCTTAGGTCATCTATCTTTTGGTGGTGACAGGAATTTTTTCCGCGTCATTAAACACGCGAGTCGCTTTGCTATTGGAACCTATAGTATTGCAGAGGCTTATAAACACCAAACAGGGCGGCCAGGCGCAATGTCATGGGGGGCGATTTATCCTCCGATGGAAAAAATTTGGCATCTATTGCCTCCAAAAACACGAATTTGGAGTTGGCATGTTCATAGCTACTGCATGTTGCCAGATTGTGATGTTGAAGGCTTTCAATCATTTCAAATGTCTCCTCATGAAAGTACCATTTATTTTGGCGATCCGGTGAAAGCAAAGGAAATACTTAAAAAAGAAAATCTCAATTATTTCTTTTTTTCAAATCAGCTAGATATAAGAGATACACTTTATTTATCACCACTTTTCTCTCCGCAACATATCGCTCAGTATTTTGGGATTGCTTGGACAGATGGAAATAACACCTTGCTTACCTGGAAAGAGCAAGCACAATTACCGATTGATGCCGATTGGTTAAGACGCTATATGCAACATAATGATCATGTGGATAGGGACCGTATGCTTGAGATGAAGAAGTATTCATTATTACTGAAGTAAAACGCTATAGAGCGTGATGGCTTGAGGAGTTCTAAGGGCATTTTAACAAACGATACCCACCTCACCCGTTACATTCTGCTTTGGCTGCTTGTTCACTCATTTAGGTTCTAAAAGGAATTATTGTTATATGCTTAGGAAAATAAAACGTAAATTGAATAGGTTTCGCGGTGTTCCTAAGGTTGATGAGTTTGATATGTTATTTTCAACACTCAAAAAATCTGTCTTACCAGAAAAGCAGGCGTGTAAAATAGTAGATATTACGATTGAAAGAATGGTAGCGCCTCATCAACATTCTGTTTTCTGGGGCGATCGTCTTTTAACCATTGATAAGAGCGCAGGCTTTCTCTCTGACCCGACCTTTCGTGTTGCTTATGATGCTGTTCGCGGTTCCCATGAATATGATCAATACGCTTCACCACAGACTATATCCTGGCGGTTGCATACACTGGTATGGGCTGCTAAATGCGCTCTTACAGTTGAGGGTGATTTTGTTGAGTGTGGTGTATTTAAAGGCGATATGTCTTGGGTGATTTCACAAACGGTCGATTTTGCTGCTAAAGGTAAAAAGTTTTATTTGTATGATACATTCGAAGGATTTTCTGATAAGTACTCTACGAAAGACGATTTTCCAGACAACCCAAATTTCTTTGATTTTGTACAAAAGGTTTATCAAGACCCATCAATCTATCCTCATGTCTGTGCACGATTTCAGCATCGTCCAGATATAAAAGTAATTAAAGGGATTGTTCCAGATGTATTGTTAAAAGAGGTGCCCGAAAAAATTGCTTTCATGCATCTTGATCTAAATTCAGCGCCCGCTGAGATTGGTGCATTAGAACTCCTGTTTCCTCATATGTCGCCAGGGGCCATTTTAGTATTTGATGATTATGGCTGGAAGCAGTTTTATAAGCAAAAAGAGGCGGAAGATGAGTTTATGCGTAAGTTAGGCTATCACATTCTGGAATTACCAACGGGCCAAGGATTAGTGATTAAAAGATGAGATAAAGGCCATAAATATATGCAAAATAATTCAGTTTTTACTACAAAAATGATGGCTTACCGAGCATCACCGATTAACTTACTAAAACAAATTTCCATTCCTGCTTGCATTATTTTTTTCATCTTTTTAGCAGATTTAATTTTTTTCCGTGCAGTTGATGTTTATCACCAACATTTTTTTAGCAAAGGTGTTATTGTAGTCTTATACCATTTGGCACGACTCATCTTTATTCCTTGTTTAATTTGGATTTTATATTTTAGTGGTAATAAATTGTTACAATATATTTGCCATAAAAATGATGCATCATCTGAGCCTGAAGGATACCTAGCAGCAATATTTACAGGAACAGGCATTTGGCAATTAGGTCTTTTTGTTATTGGGTTACTTGGTTTTTATCATTATTTTTTCATCTGTGGACTCACCCTGCTTTTATTCCTATTTTCCTTACCGCATCTTTCGATTGTCCTAAAAAAATTTAATCTCACTATGCTTATCAAGTATCTACCTGCCATGGTTTTCCTTGCTGTGCCGGTTTTTTTATTCTTGATTAGTAAGGGTTTATATCCTGCTGGCGGACACGATTATTATAATCATTATTTTCAGTTTTATCGCAAAGTGATTGACTCAGGTAACATATTACCCAATGAGATTTGGTATCATTTTTATTATTCTAAAGGCGCAGGTTTGTTTTTCATGAGCATGTTGTTAACTGATCCTTTAGCCCCACAGCTCGTTACAACCGCTATCCTATTTGCTAGTACTGCGCTGATTTTTTCAGTATTACGCGCAGGCTCTTCATGGCGCATACTTCCCTGGTTAGGTGTTTTTCTGTTTATCTTATTCTATATATATACGCCAGGCCCTCATGACAGCTTGCGTAATACTGGTTGGGGAGATTTAGAAAAATTACATGAACTTTCCGCCATGTTTATTATAGCCATATTATGGTCCACTATTAAAATCATGCAGGAACAAGATTTAAGAGTATGGGGAATGACACTACTCTTTACGACCATTAGTATTGTGTTGATGAATCCACCTGTAGCAATCTTCTCTAGTTCTTATTGTGTTTTAATTTTTTTATGTTTACTTTACCAAAAAAAATATCGTGCTTCTGCCTGGTGTTTGGCAAGCATTATGGTTGCAGGCACCGGATTATTATCCTTACTTATCATCAATTATTTATATACTGGCATTCCAAATGATCAAGGGTTATTCCGTTTTTGGTCTATTATAAATTTCGATAAGGTAAGAGCTTGGGGCATGATGTTTGAATTAATTGTGCTTCATTACCTTAGAACTGTACAAATAGCTAATCAGGTTAGCTTTTCTCTAAAAATGATTTTTGATATTGCTAGCTACTTACGAATCGATGTATGGGGTTTTCTTTTATTTATTGGTGTATTATTAGTTTTATGTTGTTTGTTCTTTAGAAAATGGCGAAAAACTACTCTTCAGGCTTATAGGAATCCCGCTTTTTTTGCCGTCGCTTTATTTATTTCAGCTGTTTTTTTTATTAGCTTGATCATAGGTCGAGACCAGGCTATTTCATTTTACCGGTTTACCTCTTTTACTTACGGCCCCATGTTATGTTTATGCTTGTTTTTATTAGCAGGTGTTTTGCCAACATTTAGCGGATGGCTCATCATGCCTTTGTTGGTAGGGTTGGTTTTTTATGGCTTTTCCTTTGGTTATACGCTTACTTCCTATTTTTCTTTAGGCACGCCTTATCTATATAATTTTCACCATAAAGTGCTAGAGAGTCAACAGAGCTTTACTTATAACGTACACGAAATCTTTAAAAATGCGGCAAAGTTTGCAATAGGTCGCTACAGTTTGAAAGATGCTTACCAAAATCAACAAGGTTGGCCAGGAAGAATGCCATGGGGAGGAATTTATCCTCCTATGGAAACGATATGGAGAATGCTTCCGCTAAAAACACGCATTTGGAGTATGCATATTCATAGTTATTGCATGTTGCCTGATTGCCACGTGGAAGGGTATATGTCATTTAAGTTATCTTCACATCCAGACATTTTGTATTATGGAAACCCACAAGATGCTAAATACGTATTACAAAAAGAAGGTCTTAATTTTTTCTTTATTTCACCATTACTGAAGATGGAAGATTTTCTACCTTTGAGTCCTTTGTTTAGCCCTAACAATATATCTAATTATCTTGGATTTTATTGGACTGATGGAGACAATGCTTTGTTAACTTGGAAAGAAAATGCAAAAAAAACCATCAGTGCCGCGTGGCTTTTAAAATATGCTACCCAAGTAGAAAACAATGAAATGATTAAGTCATTTCCTTTTAATGATTTAAAACCGCTTCTGATAACGGCGCAAAAACCAAAGAGCAAGATTTTAGAAAAAAATATACCCTGGTATCATGCAGGTTGGAAATAATATTGCTTCATATCAAAACTTGGATGATAGTCTAGATTGATTTGCCTTAGTAGGATCCATACAATAACAAGGTTGTAAATTAGTAGTAAGCGCTCATGGGATAAAAGTTTATTTTTATTTAAAGGAATTATAATCTTGTTGATCACAAATTTTAAACTCAAATATACGCTTTATAAAATTATTCTGCCTTTTTTTCAAATGTTTGATATTGGGCGAATGCATCCTGTGCGTGAACGTTCATTACGTGCGCTCAATAAAAGTGTGGACTATATTGAAGCAAATATGCCTAACGCAATGGGTTTTGAAACCCAAAAGGAAGTAACTGTCTATTCCTTGAATCAAATCAATGTATCTGGTTTTTATCTAGAATTTGGTGTGTATACGGGTGGTACCATACGTTATATGGCAAAGAAGAAGCCACAAGTCATCTTTCATGGTTTCGACAGCTTTGAAGGTTTACCAGAGGATTGGTATGGTATGCCACTGGTGAAAAATAGTTTCTCTGTCAAAGGCAGATTACCTAAAGTGCCTCCGAATGTTATTTTGCATAAAGGCTGGTTTAGTGAAACTTTACCTAAATGGTGTAGAGAACATCCTGGGCCAATCGCATTCATGCACATCGATTGTGATCTTTATTCGTCTACGGTAGGCATTTTAGAAAATTTGGTTAAGCGCTTGCAAGTTGGGACGGTCGTTTTATTCGATGAGTATTTTAATTATCCCAACTGGGAAAATCACGAATATAAGGCATGGAAAGAATTTACCGTAAGGTATGGCATAGAATATGAATATATTGGCTTTGCTCGTCAACAAGTGGCGGTAAGAATTACCAATGTAGGAAATAGTAACTGAGGGATTAAGTAATCTAACTGTGACACAGTATATATACACAGGTCTTATCTCTCGGATGTCGGGTAGGTATTATTGGTTTCATGAGCTAATTTCCCTTGTATAAAATCTTTATTTTTGTTAGATGGTAACAATTTTAGCTTAAGCCATTTTTGCGAAGGCTTCTCAATTAAAACATAGCTTCCATAACCTAAAATTGTATTCAAGACAATTAATAATATAACTATTAGTATGCCATTATATATACTGTTGCTAAAGTATTTATAATTTGAAAACATCGGCATCATTGCAAATTGGAAAACATAAACTGAGTAGCTTATTTCTCCACAAAAAAGTAACCATTTTTTACTTATTAATTTAGTAACCGGGTTGTCATATATACATAACATTGCAATAGCAGGAGCTAGAGCTGGGGCAAAAATAAAATTCGGTAACATATCATTTAATATTCTGTTGTGATGAATAGATGGCGAGAATAAAATGACTAAAAATATCCAAAAAAAGCAAATTGCCAATTTAATATTTATTGATTTATTTTTAGTTCCGATGAGGGTTCCAGCAGAAAGAAATATCATAGATGCAATCATCCCACTGATAAACTCAAATACTCGTAAACCTGGCCAAAGGTAAGTAAGGAAATACCAAAATGGTGCAACGATCTGCGGATTTTTATTAGAAGATTGCTTAAAATAATATGCAATTGAGTAAGAGTTTAATGATA